>ERZ761602.71-NODE-71-length-234360-cov-150.355272_pt1 | contig 234360 bp, 205 predicted proteins | sample MGYA00512165_ERZ761602 | MGnify/ENA primary metagenome ERZ761602 (study PRJEB28899, sample SAMN02445085) | bioreactor sludge metagenome | biome: EBPR sludge; isolation source: Thorneside wastewater treatment plant | place: Australia: Brisbane, Thorneside...
AAAGTCAGGCACCAACATCGGGTGTGGAATGAGATTGCTTCGTCGCTTACGCTCCCCACAAAGGATTAGTTTTCTCCTCCTTACGAAACCGGTGTTTCGTAAGGAGAGGAAATAGTTTAGTTCGCAGAGTCCCTTGCAGGAGACTCTGCGAAGACGGGAAATACAGTCAGGCACCAAAATCGGGCGTGGAATGAGATTGCTTCGTCGCTTACGCTCCTCGCAAAGGATTAATTTTCTCTTCCTTACGAAACAGGAGTTTCGTAAGGAGTTACGATAGTTTAGTTCGCAGAGTCCCTTGCAGGAGACTCTGCGAAGACGGGAAATAAAGTCAGGCACCAACATCGGGTGTGGAATGAGATTGCTTCGTCGCTTACGCTCCTCGCAAAGGATTAATTTTCTCTTTCTTACGAAACAGGAGTTTCGTAAGGAGTGACGATGGTTTAGTTCGCAGAGTCCCTTGCAGGAGACTCTGCAATTACAGCAAAAAGCAACACTGGCACAGCCAGTGCACTCCAAGAAAAGCCCATAATTTTATGAAATGATTATTTTTTCTTTAATGAGCTGAGTTTTGCGATGTAGAGCGGGTTTGTTCCGCAGCAGCCGCCTATCATTCTAACACCCATTGATTTCCATTTCTGCGCGTATTTCAGATATTCGTCAGGTGAAACGGTACGTTTCATCGGGTCGTTTTCTTTGTGCTTGGGGTCGGCTTTGTAATTTGGGTCGCCTATGTTTGCATAAACTCCCAGAGGAATTTCCGTCAGTGTTTTAAGATGATTTATAACCGGTTCAACCATATGCGGGTGAATGCAATTAATACTCAAAATATCGGGTGAATATTTATTGATGATGCTAACCGCTTCGCTGATGGGCTCACCTGAAAACAATTCTCTATCGCTGCGCGGTGTAATGCTGATGATGTAATCAAGCCCGAATTTATGAAGCTGATTCAGCACAGCGGAAATTTCGCGAATGCCGGTCAATGTTTCAGCCAGAAAAAGATCCACGCCTGCATCGGCAAGATTTTTCATGTGTTCGTAATGTTCGGTGCAAAGGGTATCGGTATCGGGTGTGAGATCAGGGCGGTAGCTGTCTTCAAGCGGGGCAATGCATCCTGCAACCATAACTTCATCTTCTTCGGCGGCTATCATAACGGCATCTTTTGCAAGATCGACAGCATCGGTGGTGAAGTGTTTTGCGGTTTGCGCAAAATCCATATCCTTATATTTCTGATCAGCCTTTTGGTATGTTCTTTGTTGAGTGCGGAATGTGTTAGTTGTAATGATATCCGCGCCGGTATCGATGTTATCTATATGGATATGCCGGACAGTATCGGGTTTATCGATGAGCGCCTGAGCGCTCCATAGCGGCAGCTTTACGCTGAGTCCGCGGGTTTGAAGCTCGGTTCCCATTGCGCTATCAAGTATGATAGTCCTGCCAGTTGCGAGTAATTCTTTTAGTGCGCCCATTTTGCAATTAAAATTTTATTAAGCACAGACAGGAATGTCTGTGCTACCATTATCTCGATTTCAAATCTAATCTATTTAGCTAATGCGACTAATTCAGACAGTATTGGAGCAAATGCCTTTTCAGCTTTTGCTCTGTTCTTATTTTTTTCTTCAGGTAAAATTTCCAAAAGCCTATCGGCAACGAGTTCACGGGAAAGCATACAAAATGCCGCGCATTTCATTCCCGCGTGAACCATTGCGATGTTTTCCGGAACGAGAGCGTAGCCAAGGATATCTGCGCCGATCTCTCGGTAAAATCTGCATTCAGCCTCTGTTTCCGTTTCGGGTCCGGTGACACCAAGATAGACCGATGGATAGAATTCGAATTTCTTTTCTCTTAGCAATGCTGCAATGTTGTTATACCATTTTTCATCGTATGGATCGCTCATATCGGGGAAACGGGTACCGAGCGAATTATCGTTTTCGCCAATGAGCGGATTATCGCCCATGAGGTTTATGTGATCGTACACGAGTGCCACTCCCCCGGTTTTAAAACGCGGATTTAAATACCCTGCTTCATCAACAACAATTACATTTTTAACACCAAGTTCATTCAATACATAAACCGGGTGCGCGGCTTCGCGCATTTTGTAGCCGGAATAAAAATTCAGATGCCCGTTTAATATGTAAAAATTCTTTTTACCGTTTTTGGTTTGCGCGTAAATAAATTCACCGCCCTCACCATCGCCGGAGGTGAATTCGGGCGGAATATCAGAGTAATTAATTTTTTTTACGATCTTATATTCCTTTAAGAACGCAGGATCTTTGAATGTCATAACCGCAAAGTTTACTTTGCCTTTAAACGGCGAGTTAGCTTTGATAAAATCAGCGGAGAGTTTAATTTGATTTTTCTGTTCTGTCATCAATTATATATAAAATGAACATAATTTTAATTAAAAGAAAGCATTTCAATCGTCCTGCGAGTCAAGAGTGTCATTTTAGGTTCTGCTTCGGCGGCTGATTCCAGAATTTCAGCAAGCACTGCAGGCTTGAGTGTATCCGGGAGTCCCATATCTGTGATTATTGAGAGACCCAATGTTTTTATGCCGAGATTTGAGGCAACAGTCGCTTCGGGGATGGTTGACATACCGACTGCATCCGCGCCGAATTTACGAACCATTGCGTATTCAGCTTTAGTTTCCAGCGCGGGTCCGTGGAGGGATAGATATACACCCTTGCGGACACTTATTTCATTTATGAGCGCAGCTTTTTCAGCCAGCGCGATAAGCTCAGGGCTATAAAGCGGTTTGTTGTAAGAAGGGAACCTGAAATTCTTTAACGGGCTATCGTAGTGAAAATTTATATGATCGCGCATTATCATGAGATCAGCTTTTTTATAAATAGGGTTGAGTCCGCCGCATGCGTTGGAAACGATAAGAACCTTAACCCCCATTTTTTTCATGACCTGAACGGGGTAGGTAATTTCTTCATGGGAATATTTTTCGTAGTAGTGGAATCTGCCCTGCATAACAACGGCATTTTTGCCGGAAATTTCGCCAAGGATCAGATTGCCGTGATGTGATTCCACGGTTGAAACGGGAAAGTGGGGAATTTCTTTGTAATCTATTCGGTGGTGAATGTTAATATCTTTTACAAGTCCCCCCAGCCCTGTGCCAAGTATGATGCCAATATCGGCGGTATAGCCGCCTGTATGATTTTGGAGGAAATCATGGGTAGCGGTGATGTGGTCATCTGTTCTTATAACTTTTCTCAACGACTGGGAGTATTTTTGTTAATGTACAATAATTGTTGTTGGTTAACTGCAGTGGCAGTCAGGCAAACTGCTAAAGCAGTTCAAGACCAACAACTGGGATTTTTTTTAAGATTCCTGCCTTCCATGCCATAGGCAGGCGCAGCGCAGGAATGACAATACAGAATCTAAATATTCACTTTATTTAAAACAGAATTTTTACATTGAACTATTTGCTGCTTTGGTCATCAAGACCCATATTGAGGCTGCCAAGATTGAGTCCGAACGTATTTGAGGGCATTTCTTCCCTGTGAGGTTCACTTTCTTTAACGTGTTCCATTGCAGCGATGTTATTTTCTAGCTTGAATATTTTGCGGTTGCGCTGGTATTCTTCGATGGAATTGAGTTTTTCAGCGAGGTAGTTTTTGATATCATCTATCACCGCTTCATTTTTGTTCTTAAGATCCTCAAGCTCCTGTCTCAGGTTCAGGAATTCTTCCTGTGCCTGAACTTTTGTTTTGCTTGAAAGGATTTCAGCTTCTTTGATGATAAGCTCCGCCCGTTTTTTAGCGTTATCAAGAATATCTTCCGCCATATCCTGGGATTTCACGATAGCTTTCTGGAATGTCTTTTCGTTTTCACGGTAAACATTGATCTCGGAAGTCAGTTCTTCTTTTTCTTCGTTCAGTTTCGCGGCCTGTTCTTTTAACATTTCAATTTCCCTGAACAGATTTTCAACGGTATTGCCAACAGTATCAAGATATGCTTCAACTTCGCTGACATCGTAACCTCTCATCGTTTTTTTGAATTCCTGTTTTTTGATGTCGATTGCTGATAGTCTCATTTTATTTTGCTCCGGTTATGTAATTTATAAACTTTATGACACTCTAATTTCGAAAATGTGTAACATTTCGCTCCAATGGAGCTAAAATATTAGTACCATTTAAATATTACCTTCTATCGCTTCGCTCTATAAGGCAAGCAAACATGCCGCTCCTACGGAGCTAAAAGAATTGTGAATCCACAAAAATGTCACCCCTTCGGGGTTTGGAAAATTATTATATTGACAATCTACAAAAATATCACCCCTACGGGGTTTTGAATGTCTCGAATTGTTAATCTTTAAGAATTTCACCCCTGCCTATTTCTATATCTTCTAGGCGGCAGGTCAAAGACCAGCGGGGTTGGAAAGACGTTTGACCCTCACCCCCTGCCCCTCTCCCAAAGGGAGAGGGGGGAGGTCAATCAATAATTGCTTATCTATCTATGATTCTGAAATGTGATGCGATGATGCCGACTCTTCAAAATTAACGGCTGCCGAAAATAGCGGAGCCGATGCGCAGCATGTTTGAGCCTTCTTCGATGGCAATATCATAATCTGATGTCATTCCCATAGAAAGATATTTCATATCAACCCCGGTAATGTTATGAGCTTTTATTTCTTCGAATAATTCCTTTAGCCGCCTGAAATTTCCTCTTACTATTTCGCGTTCAGCGGGATCTTTTTCGTTGTTCATAATCCTGCCGATAGTCATTAAGCCTTTTACTTTTATATTTTCAAACTGAGAAATTTCTTTAACAAGCTTTAAAGTGTACTTCGGGTCACAGCCTGATTTCTGATCTTCTCCTGAGGTATTTACCTGGATAAGACACTTAACTCTAACCCCTGTTTTAGCCGCTTCTTCATTTATCTTTTGCGCAAGCTTAAGGCTATCAACTGAATGGATCATAAAAACGAACGGCACGATGAACTTCACTTTATTTGTCTGCAAATGCCCAATCAGGTGCCAGTGAATGATCCTATCCCTGAATTCCGGTTCTTTAGCAAGCAATTCCTGCACGCGGTTCTCGCCAAAATCAAGCTGGTTGTAATCTAAAGCGGAACCAATAGCATCTGCCGGAAATGTTTTGCTTACTGCAATTATGTATATCTCTTTGGGGTCACGCTCAAATGCAGCACAGACCCTTGCGATCTTCTGCTTTATTTTCAGCAGATTATTTTCAATGTAATCGTATTGCCCGGCCATTGTTACGGTATAATTAACAGAATTCCTGTAAAAATATCATTTCAGCAGGCAATATTCAAGATAAATAGTATTTTATAGAATTATTATGTTATTTAAGTTCTAACACACCCTCCCGCCATGGCGGACAAGCTGAATGTACGCCTGCCGCCGCACAACCACCCCTCCCGCCGAGGGGAATATTATCATAAAATGCTTTTATGATATAACAAATAGTGTTAACTTTTGTTTAAATATATTCGTTGTAACACTGAATAAATTTCAGTATTATTACGACTAATATCACAAAAATAAATATGAAAACAGTATTACTATTAATTGCATTTTTTGCAGCATTTAACGCCTTCTCACAGGAAGATTTTCTTCCTCATTACCCTACTGCCTGGGAAATACAGCAAATGGAGTATTTAAGGAATAATCCAACACCTCCTGTGCTTATGGACCCGAATCCCCCGCCCGGCCCGGTAAGAACAATGGCTGAATGGGAAGAACTTCAGGGACTGCAGATAACTTGGACAGCACAGACTTCGATATTAAGACAGATAGTTGATCACGCTCAGGAAGAGTGTTTGGTATATATAATTTGTTCAGATTCAAACGCAGTACGGACTTACTTAACTCAGGGCGGCGTGCCGCTAACGAATCTAAAATTCCTGATAACATCATTTAATAGTATCTGGTGCAGAGATTACGGTCCATGGACAGTTTACTCACAGAACATTGATACATTAAGAATAATTGATTGGAAATATAACCGCACAGCGCGTCCGCTTGATGACGCCTCACCTGTATTTATAGCAAATACAATGGGTGTTCCAATTCATCAAACTTTAATAGCGCCGAACGATCTTGTAAACACCGGCGGAAACTTTATGGCTGATGGTCACGGAACGGCGTTCGCCTCCAAACTCATATTAACCGAGAATGCCGCAGGCAATCCTTACGGTGTATCGGTTAAAACCGAAAGCCAGATAAACGGAATAATGAGTTCTTATATGGGAATCAGCAGATACATTAAAATGGATATACTGCCGTATGACCAGATACATCACATTGATATGCACATGAAGCTGCTTGATGAAGAAACGCTGCTGGTTGGCCAATACCCAACCGGTGTCGCGGACGGTCCGCAAATAGAGCTGAACTTACAGTACGTATTAAATAATTTCCAGACATGTTTTGGCAAGCCGTATAAAGTTGTAAGGATACCAATGCCGCCTCATAACGGCAACTATCCGCCAACAGGCAATTACAGGACTTATACGAATTCAGTGTTTGTTAATAAGACTGTTATTGTGCCGACTTATGAATTGCAATATGATACTACAGCGCTGAGGATATACAGGGAAGCATTGCCCGGTTACAAAATTGTGGGGATTGACTGTAACGCTATTATACCATCACTTGGCGCGATCCATTGTATCACAAAAGAAATTGGCGTTAATCAGCCGGTATTTATATCACACTCCGCACTGCGTAACACCAACAACACATCGCAGCCGTACGAAGTAAAAGCTTACATTAAGCATAAGAGCGGAATATCCCAGGCAAGGATGTTTTGGTCAATTGATACAGCCGGCGGATTTACACAGGTGAATATGACAAATATTGGCGATACATTCAGGGCAAACATACCTGCGCAGCCGTTAAATACCAAAGTGTACTATTATATATCAGCAACATCGGTAAGCGGAAAAACAGTAACAAAGCCGCTGCCGGCGCCGAGGGGAAATATTCAGTTCACCGTAACAAATGTAACAGGCGTTGAGCCTGTTGCTGCGGGAATACCGAATAAATTTTCACTTCACCAGAATTATCCTAATCCGTTTAACCCGGTTACAAAAATAAAATTTGATATAGCAAAGAATACGAATGTAAAGCTGCGCATTTTTGATGTAACAGGCCGGGAAGTATTAAAGATCACAGATGCATATATGACGGCGGGCTCCTACAGTTACCAGTGGAACGCGTCCCAGTTCGCAAGCGGAATATATTTCTACAGGCTTGATGCCGGTGAATATTCAGAAATTAAAAAGATGGTACTGGTGAAATAAAAGATTTTGTTTGTTGTTGGTCAACTGCATTGGCAGTCAGCAAAGACCACGGCGGTTTTGAGAAAAGACCTGAATGCACGTTCAGGTCTTTTTTACGGCTCAATAAAAATTTATCCATAAAACTAAACAATCACAAATTGAAAAAAGTATTATTGTTCTTTTTTATCGTATTTATCGTTTCAGAAGTACATTCACAATTTTCGGATCAGCAATCAATAGCAATACAGCCGCCGTTCTTTAATGCATCTCCTAACGGCACACAAAGTTCGGTAGTAATTACCAACGGATTTGATAACATTTTCCTGGGTACAGATTTTGGCGAACCATACATTGCGACAAATCCCAGGGATCCGTTAAACAGCATCTGCGCTTATAACATTAATAATCTATATTATACGCTGGATGGTTATAACTGGATCAAAAATATTCCTTCATTCCCTACATTCAGTGTAATTGGCGATCCTGTAATGGCCTATGACAGCCTGGGTACATGTTATTATGCACAGCTATATCAGAACGGGGCGACATACGGAATAGCTGTGGTTAAATCCACAGACAAAGGAGTGAACTGGGTTGGCGCAAAGAGCGTATACAGTACAACTGCAGGTTTATCAGATAAGGAGTGGATCACAGCGGATCAGACTGCGGGACCATACAGCAATTACGTGTATGTTGGTTGGAGGCAGTTCGGAGAATCAGGTATGCGTTTTTCCAGAAGCACGAACCAGGGTGTAAGCTGGTCGGCTCCTCAATCATTTATAGGCGGACAGGGTGCGTATGTTGCGGTGGGTCCGAACGGTAATATACAGGGTGGCAGCGTTTATTTTGCGGCAACACAGGGCGGGGGTATGTATGTGAACCGCTCAACTGATGGCGGCGCGACTTTTTCACCGCAGGTAATTGCGGCAGTAATAATTCCACCCGGAGTATTTTGCCAGGGGAGATATACCGTTAAGAACTGCATCAGAAATAATGAATTTCCCAGAGTTGCGGCAGATAACAGTTATACTGCAACCAGAGGTAATGTGTATGTTGTATTTGCCGCAAATCCCTCGGGTCCGGATAATGCGGATATATTCCTTATCAAATCAACTGACTATGGTATAAACTGGACAACACCTTTACGGGTAAATGACGATGCAACCACAACTGATCAGTGGATGCCATCGGTATCAGTTGATAATACAACAGGCAAAGTATTTATCTGCTGGTATGATTCAAGGATGGATCCGGCAAGCAATCTGCAAACCCGGCTTTACGCGGCAGTATCAACTAACGGAGGGAACAGTTTTTCGGTAAACGAAAACGTTTCGGATGTGAATTTCAATCCGAACAATATGGCGGTGGGTCAGCCCGGCGGCGAAGGCTACATAGGAGATTACATAGGAAATTCAGCTATAGGCAATACAAGTCTGAACGCATGGATGGACGGAAGGAATAACAGTCTTGGCAGTTATGTTTCCTATTTTCCTGATTATGCAATGACAGTAAATCCGGAGAAAAGGAACATCAATAATGGGGATAGCACTACATTTTCAACGGTGATCCCGGCAATTAAGGGCCCTTATACAGAAAGGGTTAAATTCTCTTTATCGCTGGATTCATTGCCGCAATCAGGCACAATTCAGCTTAGTTTCGCGAACGGAAAAGATTCCATTGCAGCATTTCCGGACTCGGTGACAGTAAAAGTCAAATTGACAGGCTCAGTTACACCGAGGAAGTACAAACTTCATATCAAGGGCAGAAGTTCGCAGACAGGTACAAACATTCATATCAGGACAGTTGACCTGCTTGTGAATTCATCTGAACTTATAGTGGGAACCAACAGGGGGAACATTTGTGAATTCAAAGTTAACGGCACTCAATATAATACATCGCAGAATTTAACATTTCCAAATGGTTCGCAGGTTACAGTTCAGGCTATAAGTCCGAAGACAGTAGGCTTCAACAGGTATGTATTTGTGAACTGGTCTGATAACGGTGATACAACTCACACAATTACGATAAATAACAATACAACATTAACCGCAAATTATAAGCTGCAGTGCCGGCTTGCGGTGAATTCAACGGTTGGTAATACCTTTGGAGACGCGTATATTGATTCCGGAACTACGGTTCAATTTGGCGTGCTTTCAAGGAATATAGTATTCAACGGTGCGCCGTATGAATTCAGGGGCTGGTCCGGCACGGGTACAGGAGCATATAACTCTCCGGACAGCACGGGCAGCGATACGGCAGTATCGGTGCTAATAAGGAATCCGATAGTGCAAACAGCGCGGTGGACTTCTCCTATCGGGATACAGAATATTTCGAACGAGCTGCCGACTGAATATAAGCTGCATCAGAATTTCCCGAATCCGTTTAATCCCGTTACAAATATCAATTTTGATATAATAAGGAATGGCATCGTAAGAATTACGGTTTATGACCTGCTTGGCAGAGAAGTAGAGACACTTGTGAATCAGGATATGTCACCGGGCAGATACAGACTGGATTTCAATGCTGTGAACTATGCAAGCGGAATGTATTTATATAAAATTACGACGAATGATTTTGTTGATGTGAAGAAGATGCTGATAGTGAAATAAAACCAAGAGTTAAAAATTTTCCGCCGTTGTTGGTGTTTAGCGAAGCGTCACCAACAACAAGTAAAGAAAAAACTTTAAGAACATTTAGACCTGCCAGGACTTTAATACCCGGCAGGTTTTTTTTGTACCATTTCCATCTTTGCGATTTTACAAAGAAATTAATACTTTATACTTTTACGCTTGACAATTTTGCAATTATATATTAATTTGGAATTGACAAATATAAATACGACCCGAATCCTGCACATTTACCGGTAAAACGGCAAACAGACCAAACTGATACACACCGATTAAAACTTTTTAAAATACAAATGAGAAGAAGACCTGAAAAACTTGTAAAATTTATAAATGCTAAAGCATTTTGCTTTGCTTTGGTGTTAATTGCTATTGTATGTGGTGCAAGTTTTGGTCAGAGTATAACGTGGCAGAGAACTTATGACGGAAGAGATGGAGTCGCCGACGGTGGATTTGCGGTGTGTAAAGCAGATGGTGATAATTTTTACATTTGCGGTACTACTACCTTGCTTCCCAATATTAGGAGAGTATATGTTCTCAAGATTAACCAATTTGGCGATACGATCTGGACTAGAAGTATTGCAATTGGTCCATCGGAAGAAGAGGGTTATTGTAGAACTGCTGTAAGTACTACTGATTTTTCATGTGTTTTAACTGGAATTTCAACAAATGCTTTTTCCATAAAAATTAATCAAAACGGTGATATTGTATGGAATAAGACATATGGATTAGGCGGTAAACAACTTTATAAAATTATCAACGTTTCTGATGGCGGATACATTGCTTGTGGCAGAGATTATGAGGACATTAACGATAATGCATTTTTACTGAAAATTGATTCATTAGGTAATTTACAATGGTATAAAACATTTTATTCAACCTATTGGAAGAATTTTGATTGTATTACGGAAACAAACCCAAATGATGGTTATTTAGTTGGAGGCTTTAACATTAATTATCAGTCGGATACATCAAAATCTTTTGTACTTAAAGTTGATCAAAACGGTGATTCGTTATGGCAGAGACAATTTGAACGTGATATTTCATGGAGAATTAGAAGTATAATCAAAATACCAAGTGGTTATTTGATCGGAAATAATTCTACTATTAATGATATTGGGCAAAACTCAATAATGCGAATTGATGAAGATGCGAATATTACATTTCACAAAACAATTGAAAGTGACAGCTCATTTAAGATTTTTAATGATCTAAAAATCATAAACTCAAATAAATATGTAATTTCATCATCAAAACAATTTTCGGGAGCACTTCTGCTTACAGTTGACTCCAGTGGAAATGTAATTAATGAAAAAGTATACACCTCACCCGATTTTTTGACAATCCGTTCCGCACTTCCGATTGATAACGGAGATATTATTTTTACGGGAGTTGTAGATTTTGATACAATTTTCACAAAGAATGATGTGTATGCACTTAGAACAGATAGCCTATTAAATGCACCACCTCCTAATGGCGTTAGCAATATGAATAGTAATGTCCCCAAAAATTTTACATTATTCCAAAATTACCCCAATCCCTTCAATCCCGTAACGATTGTTTATTTTCAATTAAATGAAAAAAGCAAATTAAATATTTCTATATACGATATAACCGGTAAACTTGTAGCAAATCTTGTTAACGGAGTCAAAGAAACAGGAATTCACAGAATAGACATTAACTTCAATATTTTTAGATTATCATCCGGAATTTATTTTTTAAAAGCATTGTCAGAATATGGACAAAGCGAGACAATAAAGCTCGCATTCATAAAATAAAATTCAATATCTTAATAAGGAGGTAGTTATGAAACACTTTTTTTGTTTTGTTCTTTTTCTATTTTTATTCTTCAATTTTGTATTGCATGCACAAAATGAGAATGACCCGCCACAAGCAAATTATGAGGTAAAAGTATCAAATAGATCAAACAACAATTCGATTACTGTTAGAATATACCCTATTTCAATGGTTTTTAATGGTATTCTGGAGTATCGTTTAGATGCAGAACACCCTCTAGAAATGACAACCTATAATTACAATTTTATTAACGGTAGAAATGATGCGGAAGATTTTTGGAATATATCACCTGGTAATGAAATAAATATTAACCACGACCAAGATGATAATAATGAATACACTAATGCAACAATTGGATACGGAATTTATAAATTGGAAGTCAAATGTGATGCAGCGAATTTTTTTGATACTTGTACAATTAATTATGATGCCGGTTATCCGGGTAATTTATCCGCGGATATACAATTTGAATACAGAGACAATACTGATATAACAGGAAGTGGACCTAGGGTTGTTTTCTATTGGGGTGGCTGTACTGAAATGAGAAACATAAGTCAGGTAAACAGAAAAATGTATGCTTGGGATCAATGCAGTGGCAGAACGCGAAATTGGGATCCAGGAAATATCATTTATAGTAGTGCAAATGGTAATAGCAGAACTTTGCTCCCGCAAGATTACAGAAATGACTGCAATACTTATGAAAATTATCCTCCCTTTACAGGGCAATATGGAATCGGACTTTTGACAATGAACTTAACAATTGATAAAGATAATGTCAGTACAAGATTGTATTATGTAAATGGAGAGAGATATAACGCGCCGGACCAATTAGTTATTTCACCAAATTGTACTTTAGCACTCAATAATAACCGCCAATTTGTCATAAAATATGATCCATCATTCGACGAAGGGATACCTGAAAATTACAATAAGTTTTACGTTAAACCTTATGCTGTTCTCAAATTAAATCCCGGTTCAAATATGATTTTTGAAAAAACAAACTGGTTAGTATTAGAATGTGACAGCAAGGTAATTATGGGTCAAGGTTCAACCGTTATAATGGAATCAGGCAGCAAGTTTTGTATGAGTGGAGGTAATGTATCTGGTAGTGGAAATTTTGTAGTCCAAGGATACATTCAAAGACTCCAATGTATGATACCATGCGATGAAGATAACATCTTTGAAGACAGCGCAAAGTTGGTAATTGATACAAATTCAGTTCTTGAACTTCCCGATAGCACATTTATAACTTTCAAAGGAAGTGAAACGCAGCTGATTTGTAAAGAAAACTCCACTATAAAATTCGGCAAAGGCTCAAAACTGGTATTTCAGGATGGAGCAAGAATAAGCGCAAACGGCTGCAAGTTTGTAAGCTATGATTCCACCCAAACATGGGACGGCATTTATCTCTCTGATGACGCTAACGATACGATAAAGAACTGTGTCATTCAGAATGCATGCAACGGCATAAATATAACACAGCCAACTTCAATTGGTTTAACAAATTACACAACGGAAATTACAAACTGTACTTTCAAGAATTCAACAAGTACACCACTTCTAAATCAGGTTTACATTGATGGCGCAGATGGTATTCTTGTAAAAGGATGTTCAACAGTTTCAGGTATACCTTCCGGTTTCGCTTCCTGTATCGTAATGCAATATTGTCCGTCAGGCAGTGTTGTAATTGCCGATAATAATTTCAGTAATTGTGATATTGGTATTACAGCCATACAATCTTCACCCTACATTGCAAGAAATATCATTACAGGTTTAACAGGTTCAGGAACAGGATTGTATCTGGATAACTCCAATGGTACAATTGAATACAATATTGTAAATAACTTTGAAAAATCAATTGAATGCGGTTATTCTTCTCCTTATTTACTCAAAAATACATTTAGTGATGCATCTGATATGGTAGTTCAGCTTTATTCAGCTTCAGTACCTGTTATGAGACCCGTAAACTCCGGAACAGTAACAAGATGGCTTGGCGGGAACAATACTTTATCCGGAATGCCAACAACAGGCGCATTTGTTTTGGAAAAGGAAAGCTACCCCATGATGGATTCAGGTTACAACAAAATACTCACAAACGGTTATAATTACGTATCAGGAGATCTTGATGGCGACCTTGAAGCAGGAATGAACCATTGGCAGGATAATCCACCCAATACAGCTTACTATGCGGTATCAGGCGGTGATGTGATCTACGATCCTGTATTCAATGGCACAAGCCTGCCAAGTATGGATTATTACGACTTGAATTCACTTGGATTTGGAATGTATGACAGCGTTTTTGTAATAGATAATGGCGATAATCCACTTGCAGGTTCATTATTCATGCAGGCATATTCAAATGAGATGTCAGGTAATTACTCAACTGCGATTACAAAATATAAAGATGTAGTTACAGAATACAAAACATCAACCTATGCAACGGTATCACTTGCAAGGATATTCAACTGCCTGGAAAAGAATAATAGCAGTGTATCTGATTACAGTAATATTCAGGGTTATTACGCTTCAATCAAGTATGATACCAACAACACAAAGGAATCCAGAGAAATATCAGAAGACTTTGTGATCAAGAGCAAAGTGAGACAAGGCAACTTCATGGAAGCAGTAAGCGACTATGAAAATATTTATCAGAACAACCAGAATACACACAAAGGCACTCACGCATTACTCAACAAACTTTGTTTGCTGAAGTATGGTTCAGGTGGTGATAATCCGAACAGTAGCTCAGGAACAGAAAGTAAAATTAATATATTATCGTTAATCAGCGGCAAATCGTTAAACCAAAATATTAGCAGCAATACAAACAGTACACCTAGGTCATTTAAGCTGCATCAAAATTATCCAAATCCGTTTAATCCAACCACTAACATTAAGTATGAAATCCCAAGGGATGCAAATGTATCAATAAAGATATATGATTTGCTTGGCAGAGAAGTATTCAATATAAATGAGTACAAAACTGCAGGGAGTTATGAAGTTTTGTTTGATGGAAGCAATTTAGCGAGCGGGTTGTATTTATATTCAATAAAAGCAGAGACGTCCCAACTGTCAAGCCAGTCAGGGCGGGACGTCTTTACAGAAACGAAGAAGATGGTACTTGTGAAGTAACATGAATTGAAATTAATTAACATTCATAAACCTGCCAGGACTTTAATACCCGGCAGGTTTTTTTGTACCACTACTTTCTTACAAAAATGGGTATCTGAAACAAAACCTATATTGGATGCACGGTTACAGTTGAATGTTTGGTTGCCTTTCGTGGAGTGTACTGACTATGCCTGACTGCCCTTGCAGTTTAGTGCATGCATCAACCATGCCTTAGGCAGGCAAGCGCAGTTTCTGCAAAAGCAGACAGGGATGCACTCCAACGAGAATCTGCTTTTTGCAATTGGGAACGTTTCCAAAAGTCTTGTCATGCTGAACGCCGAGCTTCGACTACGGTGTTATATCAGCCTGCTGGCCGGCTGAAATTGAAGTCAAGCGGGTTTTTGTTTTTCATTTTATTTTAATTTTATGACAAATATCTTTGTGAATAGGTTAAATCATTAATTAATATATAATAAGGAGTAAATTCAGATGATAAAAGATACAAGAGCCTGGATAGAATCAATAGGAAAAGCAATTGACGCAAAGGATGCAAAGGGATTTTCAGAATTCTGCACAGAAGACGGTGAATTCAGGTTTGGCAATGCGGAGCCGGTTTTCGGCAGGAAAAACATTGAAGATTATGTTGCTGCTTTTTTTGGTATGATAGGCGGCAGCAGTCATGAAATCCCCAATTGCTGGAATACGGGCGAACATATTATATGGGAAGGCAAAGTAACTTATACCAGACTTGACGGTAAGGTTGTGCCTGTGAATTTTACAAATATATTTTATATGGAAGGTGACTTGATAAAAAGGTATTTGATATTTATTGATAATACTCCGTTGTTTGCGTAATTAGTTTTGACCTCACCCCTGCCCCTCTCCTGTGAGGAGAGGGGGGCAATGTAATAACAATGATCGTATTTCATAGTTTAATTCTATCTTAAAAATTGTCGTCTGGATTCCCGCCTGCGCCTTTCTGAGACAGGCAAGCGGGAATGACAAGCAAAAGCGGCTTTAAAAAATGTTTAGAAAAAATAAAACTGTCTGGATTATATCCAGACAGTTTTTGTTGTAAATAATGGCTCTATTAATGAGATCCTTCTCTTATTGCTGCCGCGCAGCAATTCGCTCAGGATTGGTGATGATTATTTTCTTGGCGGCGGGGTGTGAAGCGCAACTTTGTTGCCTTCAGTATCCATGAATATAGCGAAGTCGCCTATTTCCGGTGTGATGGGGCTTCTTGGAACAACTACGGTTCCGCCGGCTTTGCCGATACGTTCTATAACTTCATCTATAATACCGTCAGCATTCAGGTAAATCATTGCGCCTTTATCGCTGGGAGTGTAACCTTCACCGTGGACGATAGCGCCGCTTACACCCTGCCCGTCAGAGGGTAGAAAACCCATGCGGTAGGGTCCCATCATCTGGTCTTCGATCTTCGCATCAAATATAGCTTCGTAGAATTTTTTTGCCCTGTCAAAATCCACGACAGGAAGTTCAAACCAGTTAATTGTATTTCTCATGGCTAAGAAACCTTTCTATTTGTAAATTATTAATTATGATAACAAACTTAGGGAAATCAGCAGAAACTCACTTCTTAATTCTTGCTAATTTGTGTTCAAAGCTCGCGTAATCTTTCCGCATCAGCTCAGGTGAAATGCCATACTTCTGTTTAAACAGCCAGCTGAAAGAGCTGAGGCTTTGGAATCCCACGGCGAAGCATACTTCTGTTATAGATAGCTCAGTTTTCATTATCATGCTTGAGGCTCTTGCCAGACGTTTGTATGTAATGTACTGGTACGGCGTTTCGTTGAACACATTTTTGAATAATCTAAGGAAATGGAAATTGCTCATGCAGGCGGCTTTAGCCGCGTCTTCTATCTTAATTTCATTCATATAATTCTCATTGATGTAGTCTTTGGCATTATTGATGCGTTTGTAGAGCTCAATTTTGGTTGAGCGTTTTGCGGCGGGAATGTTCTGAATTTCGGCACCAACCTGTTTATGTATCTCGAGAAGAATTTTCAGCATCATATACAACTCCTCATCAAGCCACTGCTGATCATCAAATCCTTTTTTTGCCGCCAGGCAGAATTTATAGATGAAGGGCATCAGCCTTCCATCAAAGGGGTAGATCATTTCCATGAAAGTAACGGGCTGATCAGAAATTACAGTGTTATTATGTTCGTTATCAAGAATACTTTCATCTGTAGCTGCAAGACTCCTCAGCACTTCTTCAGCGAAAGCGGGCCTGAAAAAAACCGAAAGTGTCTCGCATTCAGTTTCTGACTGTATTCGCGCGGAATATTTTTGCCCTGCGTTGAATATCAGGTAGCTGTTAGGCTGCACCCTGTAGCTACGCTGTTTGGTTGCGAAATATTCTTCACCCCTGATAGTATATTTAAGTGTAAGCGGCCCGGTATGCAGCGGGTAATAAGCGGATTTAGTCTTGTTGTAAATGATCATGTTGGGCCATTTATCTTTTGGACAAGGCGCATTGATATTGAAACCGGGCTTGGTATAATCGGGGTAACCGTGAAGTATCATAGTATTATTGAATGAAGGCAGGCAATTTTATCTATAAAAGAGGAATTATACAATTGAAAAAAGAACCCTTAAGCTTGATTCTTCGGTTTAAACACATAAAAAATCATATATATCAGTTTATTACTTGACAAAAGGCTAAAGTTATATTATTTTTGGAAACTAATAGAACGAAAATCGTTTCCGTTGTCTAAAACAAAAAATTCAGATGATAAACGAAGTATCAGCTAAAAAAACAGCAAACCCTATACCGGAAGATAAACTTAAAGTATTGAACTATGCCCAGGAAAGATTCTTTAAAGAGGGATTTTACAAGATCACCATGGATGAAATATCCAAAGAGCTTTCAATGAGCAAAAGCACCCTATACAAGCACTTCCCTTCCAAAATGGAAATGCTTGATGAAGCTATATTTTTGCTCATATCGGGTGTGAAGGGAAGGATAACTTCCGTGATAGCATCGGGAGATAACGCTGTAGATAAATTCATAACTGTGATAAGGGTTCTTACGGCAACTATCACAAAGTTTTCAGATAAGTTCCTGAGCGATCTGCAGCACCATGCTCCTCAACTATGGACAAAAGTTGATGAAACGCGCAGGAAGCTGCTTTACGAAAATATTTCGAAGATAATAATCCAGGGACAAAAAGAAGAGCTGATAAAAAAATATCCCCCTGAATTGATAATAACTCTTATAACAGGGGGCATACGCGGTGTGGTGAACCCGCAGTTCCTTATATCCACCCGCTTCAGTTACAATGATGCGGTTCACTACGCGTTTAAGATACTTTTAAACGGTATTCTAACAGAAAAAGGTCAATTAATTTTTAACAGAATAAAATTATGAAAAGAATAATTTTCATTTCCGCGGCATTGTTTATGCTTATTATTTGTATTTCAGGATGCGGCAACGGGAAAGAAACAAATTCAATAGACGCATCCGGAACAATTGAATCAGTTAACGTTACAATAAGCTCAAAGACATCAGGTACGATAGATAAGATCAACTTTAAAGAAGGTGACCGGGTGAAAAAAGGTGACCTGCTAGTTGAAATCAGTCATGACCTGCTGGATATTCAGTTAAGGCAATCAGAAGCAGGGGTTGAGCTAGCAAACGCGCAGCTAAAGCTGCTGCGGAGCGGCGCAAGGCGGGAAGATATCAAGCAATCGGAAGACCTTGTAAAGCAGGCGAAGATAAATATGGATCTTGCAAGGCAGGATAAAGAACGCGCCGAAGAATTGTACAGACAAGATGCAACTACCAAAAAATTATATGATGACGCGATGGGTAGATATGACCTGACATTGACTCAGTATAATTCAGCAAAGGAAAATCTTGCGAAAGTAAAAACAATCATAAGACCCGAAGAAATTGAGCAGGCCCAGGCAAATCTGAAAAAGGCTGTATCAATGGTTGACTTATTGAAACAGAATATTGAAGACTGCAAAGTATATTCCCCTTCCGATGGTTTTGTATCCAAAAAGTTTGTAGAAGAAGGTGAAAATGCAGTTATGGGCGGATCGTTATTAAGGTTAAGCAATCTTGAGACAGTGAATCTTGTAATTTACATTCCTGAAACCGAACTTGCCAAGGTGAAGCTGGGACAGGAAGCGGAAATAAAGATCGACGCATTTAAAGATAAGGAATACAAAGGAAAGATAATTTTTATATCACCGGAGGCTGAATTTACTCCGAAGAATATACAGACACCCGATGAACGTACTAAGTTAGTTTTTGCGGTCAAGATAGAGATCCCTAATCCGCAGTTTGAGCTTAAACCGGGTTTGCCGGCAGATGCGAAGATCAATTTTCAATGAGCAATCCCGCCAAGGCGGGACTTCGAAAATTACTCCGTAATTTTCTTGTGAGCAAAATACAATTAAAATATTTAGACTATCAAACAGGCGATTGATATAAAGGGATTAAGCAAGGCTTTTGATACGCTGAAGGCAGTGGATAATATTTCATTTACCATAGGCTCCAAAGAAGTCTTCGGCATTGTGGGTCCGGATGGCGCGGGAAAGACTACGCTTATCAGGATGCTATGCGGACTGCTGAAGCCGGATTCCGGCACAGCGGATATATTGGGGTTTGACTTACTGAAGCAAACGGGTAAGATAAAGGATGAGATAGGATATCTCTCGCAGAAGTTCAGTCTTTACGCGGATCTGACCATTGATGAGAACATCGAATTCTTCGCGGAACTGCATGGTGTGAAAAATTTCAGTGACAGAAGAAATGAGCTTCTGGATTTCACAAGGCTTGAAAGTTTCAGGGGCAGACTTGCGGGAAAACTTTCCGGGGGTATGAAACAAAAGCTGGCACTGGCGTGCACGCTTATACACAAGCCAAAGATCATTTTTCTGGATGAACCGACTACCGGGGTTGACCCTGTTTCGCGGCGCGATTTCTGGAAGATCCTGAGTGACCTGCATAATGATGGAGTTACGATAGTGATTTCAACTCCTTACATGGATGAAGCGGAGCGGTTCAATAAGATAGCAATGATAAATAACGGGAAATTGCTAATGAACGACTCCCCCGCCGAAATAAAAAGCTCTATGAATAAGATCATTGCCGAAATTTTAACTGAGAATTTACGTGATACATATAACTTAATAGTACAGAAAAACGGGTATGAAGCGCAGCTGTTTGGGGATAGAATTGATATTGCGCTGAATAATGAGAATGAGTTAAGATCGATAGAATCATTACTGAAGGAAAATAATATACAGCTCCTTAGCAAAAAGATAAAACCGGTATCGCTTGAAAATGTGTTTATACATGTTTTAAAGGAGAATTAAAACCTCAACCCCCGTCCCCTTCTCCTGAAAGGAGAAGGGGGGAATATACCGGAAATTTTCAGCATAGCTCTTTCCTCTACTGTTAGGGGAACTGCACCGGCAGTCGAGTAAGCAGGGAGTAAGGTTACAAAGAATATGAATTCCATAGAGGTAAAAAATTTAACGAAGAAGTACGGCAAGTTCACATCGGTTGATAATATTTCATTTGATGTGAAGGAAGGCGAGGTATTCGGTTTTTTGGGCGCCAACGGCGCGGGGAAATCAACTACGATCAAAATGCTGTGCGCTATACTGCAATCAACAAGCGGTGACGCTATGGTGGCAGGTTACAGTATTAACAAAGATCCGGATATGGTGAAGCGGAATATCGGTTATATGTCACAAAAATTCTCGTTATACAGCGACTTGACCATAGAAGAGAATATCAATTTTTTCGCAAGCGTTTACGGCCTTGAAGGCGAAAAATTTGAAGAGCGGAAAAAGTGGGTTCTTGAAACAGCGGGACTTGAAGACAGGAAAAGGTCGTTAACAGGTACACTTTCAACAGGTTTTAAGCAAAGGCTTGCGCTTGGCTGCGCGGTGATCCATGAACCGAAGATAGTTTTCCTGGATGAGCCTACCGGCGGGGTTGACCCTGTTTCGAGGAAAAATTTCTGGGACCTGATCAATGAGCTTTCAAGCAAAGGGATTACTGTATTTGTTACAACTCATTACCTTGATGAAGCTGAGTTCTGTAACAGGATAATGATGATTGACGCGGGAAAAATTATCGCGGGCGGATCACCGGGTGAACTGAAGAGCAGGTATTTATCCAATCCGATCTTTGAAGCAGAATGCCGGCCTGCTGATACTGCGATAAATGTGCTGGATGAAGTGCCATGGATAAAGAGTACAGCATTCTTCGGGGAGTATATTCATATAACCCTGAAGAGCAGCGAATCCGGAAATGCCGCAGAGAGGAAAACGGAGATTGAAGGTATTTTAGAGAAGAATAATATTATGGTGAACAGGATTGAGAGAATTGCTCCTTCACTGGAAGATGTATTTGTAAATCTGCTGGAGAAGGAATCAGAGTGAAAAGAAATCCAGCTAAGCAGTAGCGCTGGACTGCTAAAACTCAGAAAGCAAAAGGCAAAAAAATCCGGATATGCGGTTTAAAATGTTAAGTGAAATTGAATATTGGATTTTGTCACGCAAAGCGCAGCGCCAGCTTTTGGGGCGGGCGAAGCAATCTCGTAAAATAAATGAGATTGCTTCGCTGCGCTCGCAAAATTTAAAGTTATTCCTATTTGATAAATTAATCATTCTTCATTGTTAACTGCAAATTGAAATGATAAACAGAATATACGCATTGGTTAAGAAGGAATTCAGGCAGATAAGGCGTGACGCAAGGACGCTTTACCTGATATTTTTCTTCCCTGTGTTTCTGTTGATGCTCTTTGGTTATGCACTATCGCTGGATGTAAAACATGTCAAGATAGCTGTGAAGAATAATGACAACTCAGAAGAAACCCGTGATTTCATTGCAATGCTTGAAAGCTCCAGTTACTTTAATGTGGCTGGATATATAAGGAGTGAACATGAAATTAACAGCTGGCTTGATGAAAAGAAGGCGCAATGTGTGATGGTTTTCCCTGCGAACTTTACTTCGGATATGCGTGCGGGTAAAAATGTGCAGATACAGTTTTTGGTGGATGGTGTTGACGGAAATACCGCAACGGTTATAATGAATTATGTAACATCAGCAACCCGATTTTATAACAGCCGGATCACACAGGAATTCCTTGAACGGACGGGAGTAAGTTCATTTATACCAATAGATCCACAGCCGCTGTTCTGGTATAACCCTGATCTGGATACGACAAAATTCCTTATACCCGGTCTGTTTTGCATGATACTCATAACGACGGGAGTGATCCTTACAACGCTTTCAATTGTGCGCGAAAAGGAACTTGGTTCAATGGAGCAGCTGAGGGTCTCGCCTATGAGCTCAATTGAACTGATACTTGGTAAGACTATCCCCTATACGGTTGTGGCGTTATTTGTCGCGGTGTTAACGTTGTTCATAAGTAATATCGCGTTCGGTTTGGAAATTAAGGGAAATTTCCTGACTCTTCTTTTCACAACAATTATTTTTTTAATCGCCACATTAAGCCTTGGTATATTTATATCATCGGTATCTGATTCGCAGCAGGTGGCCTTTCAGATAGCATCTATAGCAACAATGCTGCCTACATTTATACTTTCGGGATTTATTTTTCCGATAGAAAGCATGCCCTGGCCTATTCAGATACTTACAAATGTGACACCGGCTAAGTTTTACATTATTATTTTAAGAGCGATTATTTTAAAGGGTGTTGGAATTGAAGCATTCTGGAAACAGATATTGAGTCTGCTTGCCTTCGCGGTATTTTTCACGGGCATTGCAGCATTGAAGATGCGAAAAGCTAATGGGTAAACAAATGGCAATCCCGCCAAGGCGGGACTTCGAAAATTACTCTGAAATTTTCTAGTGAACAATAAATAATTAATCGGCGAACAGTTGAAATCCTGTAGACAAGAAGACAGAGTCAAATCTGCCAAATGGATAGCGAATGCTGGATACCCACGCAATTATTTTATTGAATGGATATAGATGCCTGAACGACAGAAAAAATGAAGCTCCTCCGCCTGATTTACTCCATGCTGCAAAAATTGCTCCATGAAGATAAAACTTGTTCTTTTTAATATTGAATATTTTGTAATTTAAACCTGCTGAAACATAGGCTGCAGAATTTTTATCGTTAATTCGTTTAAATATTCCACCTTCAAATTTAAGGAATATGTTTCGTTTTGATAAGTTGATATCAAAGAAGCCAAGCAAAGCGGGGTTTACTAATTTATCATTACTATTAAAACTAAAAATTGCGCCCGTTTCAGCTCCAAGCCGGAATGGGATACTGCTCAGATTTTTGTAATTACCATTTTCGGGGTCCTGCGTGAATATTGCAGTATTCAGAAAAATGAAAATTAATAAAACAACTGAATAATTGAATAATCGCATATTATCAAGAGCTATTTACTACAAATTTAATGATTTTAATTCGTTTTCAAATGAAGTTTATCATATAGTTTAAATAATGAACCTGATATTAAATTTCATAAAAAAAGAATTTCTGCAGTTTAAGCGCGATAAGAGAATGTTCGCGGTTATACTGCTTGCACCGGTTATACAGCTTATATTTTTAGGGTATGCTGCAACGCTAGACGTGAAGGATGTAAAGACAGTTGTATGGGACCAGGATAAAAGCGAAACAAGCAGGGAGTTCCTTGGGAAATATGAAAAATCAGGTTACTTTACTTTGAAGTATTATGTTTCAAGTTACAGTGAAATTACGGAGCTTCTGGATAACGGCGAGGTAATAATGGCAATAATTATACCACCTGATTTTGAAAAAGATGTGCGAAGCGGCAGAACATCAAAGCTGCAAACTATATTTGACGGCTCCGACGGTAATAAGGCTCTGATAGCGGCGGGATATTCCCAGGGAATCACTTTGAGTTTCGGTTCAAACATAGTGAGTGAATTCATTGAACGCTCTGGAAGAAAAAATCTGCCTGTTATGAGGATTCCCGTTATAGAAGCTGAAACTCGGGCGTGGTAGTACAATCCGGATCTCGTTACCCGCAATTACATGCTGCCGGGAATTGTAGGTTTACTCATTATGGTGGTGACGATAAATCTGACATCACTTGCGATAGTTAAGGAAAGGGAGATCGGTACATTTGAGCAGCTGATAGTTACACCTCTGAAATCATACCAGATAATTATAGGCAAGCTCGTACCCTTTTCCATACTTGGATTCATCTCGATAACAATTGTAATGACGGTAATGCGCTATTGGTTTGGGATTGATGTTAAGGGCAGTGTACCTCTGCTTTATTTATCCGCGTTCCTGTTTATGCTTTCAACATTGGGATTGGGTTTGTTCGTTTCAACAATTTCAAAAACGCAGCAGCAGGCAACTATGACCTCATTTTTCGGTGTGATGATGCCGATGGTATATTTAAGCGGTTTTTCTTTTCCGATAGAAAATATGCCGATGTGGGTTCAGTATATCACTTACCTTATTCCTCTTCGCTATTTCATTACAATTGTGCGGGGGATCATATTAAAGGGTGTTGGTTTTGGTGAGTTGTATGATCAGTTCCTTGCTTTGTTTATTTTCGGGGTAGTTATACTTGCGCTTAGTTCGCTGAGGTTTAATAAGAAACTTGAATAGATGAACAGGCAAAAGTCATCCCGCTAAGCAGAATCGCGGGACTGCAAAAAACGCAGAATGCAAAAGGCAAAAAGGTCGTTTAACCAGTTAATATATCACAATTAGGTATTTAGTCCTGTTATTTCCACTTTTCCAAACTTTTCATACAAAATTTCCGAAAAATTAACTGATATTTAATCGTAAAATACTTGCATTTTTTAATAAATGCATATATATTTGAATAATTTCCAATGAAAAAGCCACTAAAAATAGCGAGTATAGCTTGTCTGCTAATTATATTAGTTGCCGGTGTAGTTTACGCGGCAACAGAGCTGCAATATTTTACGGGTAAAAATGAATCAGATACAATTCTTTTGGAATGGAAGACGGGCTCAGAGGATAACCTGAACCGTTTTGAAATTGAAAGAAGTGCATCTGAGCCAAACAACTACATGAATATTGGCAGCGTAACAGCAATTGGGAGCAATTCATATTATTATTTCAGGGATAATTCTTCCATGATGAATTCATCAGCCCCGGTATATTATTACAGGCTGAAGTTAGTAGATAATAACGGCAATTATGTATATTCGCAGACAATAACCGTTACACATGTTATTTCCAGTGTACGTGATACCTGGGGCAGCATAAAGGCTATCTTCAGATAGCGGACGGTTTTTCACACATCAGCGCTATACACAATTACCATACTTCCCTTCCGGCTTTAATTTTAGGTTATACCGAATCAGACATAATGGAATTTCACTTTTTATAATTAACCTAAAGGAGAATTCTTCATGGCAGATAGAACAGTTTTGACACAGATTACAGACCAGGATAAGAATACAGGTAAGTTAATGGCAATATTGGCTTACTTGGGGATTTTAGTTTTTATTCCAATGCTGACTTCAAAAGAAAACAAATTTGTAATGTTTCATGTAGAGCAAGGTTTGATACTATTAATTTGTTCTATTGTTATCTGGATTGCAGGCGGAATTATAGATTCAATGTTATATAATACAATTAGCTTTACAATACCTTGCTTTGGTGGACTGATTGGAGGTTTGTTGCGTTTGTTCGTTTTTATCTTAATGATTATGGGTATCATAAATGCAGCAACAGGTAAAGTGCAGAAGTTACCAATAATCGGTGAATATGGTGAAAAATTCAATTTAGTAAAATAAAATTTATACTGCATAATAAGGAGAAATATTAATGGCAGAATCAACAAGACAGGTTAACTTCACACAGGAAGATGTAGCAAACGGAAAAACGATGGCAATCATTGCCTATTTGGTATTCTTTATTCCATTACTAATGGATGATATGAAGAAGAATAATTTTGTAATGTATCACACAGAGCAGTCAATAGTTCTGCTTATAGTGAATATTCTGGCGGGTATAATCGGTACAATAACCTGCGGAATAGGTTTTATTTTATATATACCATGGGTCGTTTTCCTGATCATGGGTATGATGAATGCCTCAAAAGGTGAATGCAAACCGCTTCCGATGATAGGTCAGTTCGGCGAAAAATTCAACCTCGTCAAATAATAGAAGAAATTTCATATATTATTACAGGAGCGCATTCATAAATGAATGCGCTTTTTTATTTACCAAAACTCAGTTATCGCGGAAACAATAATCTGATCTAAACAATAATCTGATCTAAACAACAGTATGTTAAATGCAATTAAAAGCGCATGGTTATTTTACAGTCTGCTGATAATGGCAGTGCTGGTTATATTCTTCAGTATGAACGATGAATTACTGCTTAACAAAACCCCTATATGCAGCGATATCACAGAAAATCACACAGAATGCATAGCATGCGGGATGACACGCGGCTTTGCCGCAATTACATCGGGAGATTTTAACAGGGCAAGTACTGCAAACGGGAATTCGCTCTTTATTTTTGTTTTGTTTGCGGTGAATACAATGATCTTTTTGGTTTACGGTATCAAAAAATTAATTTCTAAAGGATCTTATCATTTTCAATATGGAGGAAACAAATTATGACAAAAGCAGGTTTAATAATCGGTATAATAGTAATAATTGCAATGGTCATTGGGTTTATACCATGTTTGGGGTGGACTTTTTGGGTAACCCTGCCGGTTGCAATTGTGGGTTTGATCTTAAGCCTGATAGGGCTGCTGCAGGATGATATTTACGCAAAGCAAAACAGGCATCTTGCGGGAATTGGCCTTGCGCTGAATCTGATAACCCTGGTATTCGGATTTTTCCGGTGGGCAGCCGGAGGTTTTATATTATAATTCAATCACAATAAAATGAATAATAACGAGCAGCTGAATCTACTCAGAACTTTTTTCCTGATATCCGGTATTGTAAACGGACTTTACGCTTTCGGATGGACAGGCTATACATTCATAGGCGGTCTCATTTCCTGCGGACTTGGGTGCCTGTTTGGCGCATTTCCGATAATAAACATAATTGCATGTGTAATGGATTTTGTTGCTTACAACAGACTGAATAAAATGAACCGTTCAGGCACATATAGTTCCGTTCAGTTTGCCTCAATATTTGATATTGCATCAATTTTGACAGGTAACGTTGCAAGTATGGTATTTGGTATTGTTGGACTGGTTTTCCTGAACAATGAGGAAGTGAAACAGTATATGAAGGACAAAGGAATCTATTGAAGCGTAATTTCAAATGACAAAGCTCAAATGTCAAAATTTAAGTATTCATAAAGATTACAAAATAAATGTCACAATTGTGAAGAATTGAATAATAATATACAATAATCAGTTGAATGTATTAAAGGTACTGTTTTTGGAATAACAGCTCTAGTTATGATCGCCTAGCCAGAGGTGAAACAGGAAATGGTTAATAGAGGAATTTATTGATGTGAAATGTGAAATGTGAAATGTGAAACGTGGGAAATGATATATTACTTTGATTGGACTCAGTAAGACAAATAAAGTTTCTAAGTGCGACCCCTATGGGGTCGTTTTTTTTATTTTACAATTGTTCTATAAATGTTTGACTCCGCTGGAGTCAGTGTTTGAATGGAGATGAATGCAAGTGGAGGCGAAGTATAGAATCCGAGATTGTCGTCCGGCTCCTTTATCGTCCCGCGTTGTTTTCGCGGGACTCTTCAGGATGACAAAAATGTTTAATCATTTGTTAAAAATATTTGATATTTGAGCTTTGATATCTGTCATTCCAGCTTTTTTTGCTGGTCCCGCTTAAGCGGGATTTTATTTGTTATCAACGCCATCCATATCGGTTAATATGCCTTCAGTACCGGCAAGCGGTTTTGGTTTTTCGTCACGATTCTGGATATAGCTTTCTTCTTTGTACCTTGAGGCGATTATAACAAATATGATCGCAGTAACGAACATGAGTCCGGCAAAGAACCAAAAATACAGAGGTGTGCCAATGGTAACAATATCCTGAAGATGTGATGTTACCTGCGCGGTAATAAAATTACCGAGCGCGACTGAAAGGAGCCAGAGTCCCATTACAAACGATTTCATGCTGTTAGGAGCCTGTGTATATGAAAATTCGAGTCCGGTAATAGAAACCATGACTTCGGCGGCAGTAAGTATAAAATACGCAAAGAACTGCCATAATATACTGGGTGTTGAACCGCCGACAATCTGCATTTGGGCGACAGCCAGCAGCGCGAATGAAAACCCGGCAATGAACATACCGATAACGATCTTTTTAAGGGCAGTCAGTTTAAAAAATTTATTCAGGAACGGGTATAACACTGAAGTAAAAAGCGGTATAAAGATCATTATCAGCAGCGGATTGATGGCCTGAATTTGCGAAGCGAGGAGTTCAAACTTAACGAATCCAAGATCCACGAATTTATCCATTTGCTCGGCCTGCAGCACCCAACTGGAACCGGTTTGATCGAACAAAGACCAGAACACGGCAATGAATATATACATAACTGAAAGATTTACAATAGCTTTCTTCCCCTGTTTGGATAGCAGGTCGCCTTTGTATTGCTTCCACCCTACCGGCGGTACCGCCACGAAGACCTTTCTGCCCATAAAGAATACTATAGTTGCAACCAGCATAAGGAATCCGGGTACACCGAAAGCGAGATGCGGTCCATAAACATCAAGCAGTACGGGAGTCAGCAGTGATGAAGCTGCGGCTCCGAGATTTACAGAAAAATAAAAATAGCCGAATATTTTTTCGAGGAGATGTTTATTCGCTTGGGTGAACTGATCGCCCACGTGCGCGGAAACGCACGGTTTGATACCGCCTGAGCCCATTGCTATGAGTGTCAATCCGATAGAGAGACCTAGCCTTGTATCATCAACTGCTAGTGCAACGTGCCCTAATACATACACAATAGAAAGGGTCATAATAGTTTTGTATTTACCCCACAGCACATCGGATAGAATTGCACCGAGTATGGGGAAGAAATAATTAGCCATTGAAAAGTAGTGATACCATGTAGTGGCATCGGCATCGGTCATTGGTTCAACAGCGCCCGAGCGGTTCATTAAATACTGCGTCATAAATACAACGAGTATTGTTTTCATTCCGTAATAGCTAAAGCGTTCGGCAAGTTCATTGCCTATAATATAGGGAATGCCTTTAGGCATTTTGTTGGAAACGGGGGTATTAGTGTTCATATTGAATAAAATTAGTTCTCGATACTTTGTTTTTATGTATACGAATCATGTTAATTCCGAATTTAAATATTCCGTATTAGATTATGCTTTTTCCCTTTTCAGATAATAGCTTTACGATAACTTTCAGAATTATGTCTTTTTCTTTTGGGTCACTGGATGCAATCATTAGACATAGAACAACCAGTTCATTATCGGAAATTTTCTTGCTCCCATCAGTATTGTAAAGAGAATTGTTTTCGAAAGGAACCAAATAAAAATTGATGCTGCTATTCTTTTATTTCCATCAACAAATGAATGGTTTTTTATGATGAGGTAAAGTAATATTGCGCATTTTTCTTCAAAACCGGGATACAATTCTTTTTTATCAAATGTCTGGAACAATGTATTAATTGAACTCTTAAAGGAACTGTCTTTTTCTTTTCCGAATAATTTGGAACTGTTGAACTTACTTTTTAACTGAGATATTATACTTATACATTCTTCATAAGTAATTTTTGCCGCTTTTCTGGTGTTAAGTCTTTTATAAGTCAACCTTTGATAATCATATTCATCCAGAGTATCAAGAGCAAATGAATACTGAGTAATAACATCAATTAAGCCCTTAGCCTCAGATGGTTCAAGTTGTTTTTCTTTTGGTATACGAGAAATTATCTGAATTGTATTTTTTAGATCCTTGATTTTTTCGGTTTGCTTTTCAAGTTTTTTGAGATTAATCGAATATCCTTCAACCAAAATTTCTTTCAATCTCTTTGTTGCCCATTGACGGAATTGGACTCCTCTTTTTGAATTCACTCTATACCCAACGGATATTACGGCATCCAGATTATAGTAAAGTATCTTCCTGCTTACTTTCTTTCTTCCTTCTTTTTGAACCTGTGCAAATTTTGCACAAGTTTGGCTTTTCTTTAACTCTTTGTTTTTATATATATTTTGCAGATGCTTCAAAATTGAAGTTCTATCAGTAAGAAAAAGACTTGACATCTGCTGTTGGTTTAGCCAGACAGTGTCATCTTCAAATTTCACTTCAATTTGAATTAGATTATCTTCATCTCTGTAAATTTGAATATTATCAAGCATACTTGATTATAACCTGTTGGATAAATAAAATCCGTTTACTATTCCCTATAAAACAATTATTAGGTTACTATAAACTAAAATGATACAATGCAATTAAGTAAATGTAAACTATAGTTTCAATGATAATTAATAAATAGGAATTTTAATGTTCTAAATTAAGAATTTAAAATTTCGTATATTTGCAATCATTCCAATAAAAAACTGATTGCATTCCCAAACCCAGCTATCGTTGGGGCAGATTGGGAATGAGATAAACATAATAATAATGGATTCCCGCTTTGGCGGGAATGACTGCTGATTGTCTAAATTCATACATTTACATAACCATTCGCATTACTCACTGCTTGATGCTATTTGCACCATAGAGGGTCTTGTTGGCGCGGCGAAGGAGCATAACATGCCTGCGCTTGCGTTGACCGATCACGGGGTGATGTACGGCTCAATGGAGTTCTACAACAAAGCCAAAAAAGCGGGAATAAAGCCAATCCTGGGCTGCGAAGTATATATAGTAACAAAGGGCTCACGGTTTACCAAAGGCAAAGCAGATGATAATGCCGATACAATGCTCGGCAAGGATAAATCAGGAAAAACCATAGGCAAACTCTCAAACCGTAAATCCAATTACGATCATCTTGTTCTGCTTGCAAAAGGTTACAAAGGGTATCAAAATCTAGTTAAATTATGTTCCATTGGACACACCGAAGGATTTTACTACAAGCCAAGAATTGACACTGAAGTACTGCGTCAATACAGCGAAGGGCTTGTATGCCTTTCAGCCTGCGCGGGTGGTGTTGTTTCATCGCATATTGCGCGTGGAGACCTTGACGAAGCAAAAGAGACAGCAATAATTTACAGGGATATATTCGGGAGCGAGGATTTTTATCTTGAGATGCAGAATCACGGGATGGAAATTGAGGCAAAGATCCGCAAACACGTACCAGCATTGGCGAAAGAGCTTGGACTGAAGACAATAGCCACAAACGATATACACTACATAAAATACGAGCATCATATACCGCATAATCTTTACCTTTATATAAGCACTGATCTTTCAAAAGATAAAGAGGGCAAAAATCTTGAAACTGACTTAAGATATGAAACCGACCAGGTTTATTTTAAATCAGCAGAAGAGATGTGTAAAATATTTAAAGATTTCCCTGAGGCGATCCAATCGACCTTAGAGGTAGCTGATAAGTGCAACCTGGAACTTCCCAGGAACGTTTACCACATGCCCAACTTCCCTATTCCGAAAGAATCAGGCGCGGCCACTCTGGATGAGTATTTCAGGCAGCTTTCACATGAAGGATTAAGGGAAAAAATTAAAAATGTGACCCAAACAGAAATTGACAGACTTGATCTGGAGCTTGATGTTATCACATCAATGAAATTTTCGGGTTACTTCCTTATTGTGGCAGATTTTGTCAATCACGCCAAGAAGAGCGGTATATATGTGGGACCCGGCAGAGGATCTGCCGCCGGTTCGCTGGTTTGTTACGCGCTGGGCATTACGAATGTGAATCCGATAGATTACAACCTGCTGTTTGAGAGATTTTTGAATCCTGAGCGTGTTTCGATGCCAGATATTGACATCGATTTTCAGGATGATAAGCGCGATGAGGTAATTGAATACTCCAGGCAGAAATACGGCGTGAATTCAGTTTCGCAGATCGTAACCTTTAATAAACTCAAGACCAAGGCTGTATTAAAAGATGTTGGCAGAGTTTTGAACTATCCTTTTGATACAATCAATGAAGTTACCAAACATGTACCATCGGTATTTGGTAAGATAAAATCACTGACCGATTGTTACAATGAAATACCTGATTTCAAGCAGTATTTCGACCAGGCAAAAGAACGCAAAAAGCTGCTTGACTACGCGGTGGTGCTTGAGAATCTTAATAAGAACGTGAGCATGCACGCATCGGGCGTTGTGATAGCGCCTTCGGATATTTCTGATTATGTACCAATTGCAAAAGCTCCGCAATCAGAAAATCAGTACATGACCCAGTATGATATGAAGATGCTGGAAGATGCGGGTCTGATAAAGATGGACTTTCTGGGACTGAAGGAATTAAAGATTCTTCAGCAGGCAGTTGACCTGATAGAAGAGCGGCATAAGATCAAAATAGATCTTGATACGCTCCCTTTGGATGATGCAAAGACATATGAGCTTTTTGCGAACGGTCATACCATAGGTATCTTCCAGTTTTCGAAACCTAAGATGCGGGAATACCTTGCGAAGCTTAAGCCGAAGAATATAAATGACCTTGCGGCTATGAACGCGCTTTACAGACCGGGTCCGATGGATCTTATCCCTGAATTCATTGATCGCAAACACGGCAGAAAGGATGTAACATATCTTCACCCCGATATGGAGCTTGTTCTGAATGAAACGTACGGTGTTATAGTTTACCAGGAGCAGGTTATGCAGCTTGTGAGGGTAATTGCGGGTTACTCGCTTGCAAAAGCGGATCTTGTTAGACGCGCGATGGGCAAAAAAGATGAGAAGCTGATGAAGGAGCAGGAAGAGGAATTCATTAAAGGCGCTGCAGAAAAAGGATATAACAAAAAAGTTGCGAAAGAAATATTTAAGTTAATATTAAAATTCGCTGATTACGGTTTTAACAAGTCTCATAGTGTGGCATACAGCGTATTGGCTTATTATACTGCGTATTTAAAAACCCACTACCCACTTGAGTTCATGACGGCGCAGCTAAACTGCCGCTATGAAGATATGGATGAAATGGTATTGCTGATAAATGAATGTAAGCGCATGAAGATCACCCTTAGCCTGCCTGATATTAATGTATGCTACAAGGCATTCACAATTAATCCTGAAATAGAAAACCAGATACTATTTGGACTGACTGCAATTAAGAATGTAGGTAAAACTGCCGTAGATAATATTATCAAAGAACGCCTGGAGCATGGTAAATTTGAAAGTTTTGTAGATTTTGCTTCGAGGGTTGATCCACGGGTGGTGAATAAAAAGACATTGGAATCGCTGATATACGCCGGTGCGTTTGACTGCTTTGATAAGGTGCGCAAGAAGTTCTACGATAATTATGAAGCGGCAATGCACAGGTACAGCGTAAAGAAGAATGAATCGAAGGGTCAATCGAACCTATTTGATACGGGTAAAAAGGCTGCAGGAATTAAGGATGTGATATTCAGCAAGCTGAGCGCGGATTACAGGGATTGGTCTGACCGCGAGAAGTTATCACTGGAAAAATCTGTACTTGGCTTATATGTAAGCGCGCACCCGCTCAGCGATTACGAAAACGAGATAAGCAAACTGAACCCGTTCAAGTTCAGTGATGTTGCCGATGTTGACAGCGAAGAAATTGATTTCAAGCAGCTGCAAAGGGTTAGAATGTGCGGAATAATTACCGATATGAAGGTAAAGATGAGCAAGAAGGGCAACCGCTTCGCAGTGTTTACACTTGAAGATTTTACGGGTCAGGGTGAGTGTGTTGTATTCCCAAAGACATACGAGCAGTACCGCGAAATATTAGTGGATGATTCAATAGTCACTATTATAGGTAAGGCCGAAGAGAACGGAAATTCGATAAAACTTATAGTGGATGAGATAAAGCCTCTGACAAAATCCGCTGAGAGCGCAAAACAGCCTGAGAAGATATTGATAAAAATAGATTCAAACAGCTTTGACGCTGCAAAGCTTTTCCAGGCAAAGACAATTTTCAGCGCTCACGAGGGCGAGTCAATTGTTGAAATTCACCTCAAAAACGGGCACAAAGAGAGCCAAATGGAACTTGAAAACGTAAGAATACATTATGATAAATACACTGAAAAAGTTTTAACAGAGATTTTCGGTAAAGATAATATTATATTGCAGTAACAGGAAAATTTTTATATACATTTATATTGTAAAAGGAGAGAAAATGCATCCAATTGAATTCACAGACGCTAATTTTGACCAGGAAGTAATTAAATCAGATGTACCGGTATTGGTAGATTTCTGGGCTGTATGGTGCGGACCCTGTAAAATGATAGCGCCTTTTGTTGAAGAGCTTGCAGGTGAATACCAGGGCAAAGCAAAAGTTGGCAAAGTTGATGTTGATAACAATCCAAATATTTCAACAACATACGGAATAAGAAGTATTCCGACAATATTAATTTTCAGAGACGGCAAAATTGTTGACCAGATAATTGGCGCAGTACCCAAGCAGGCGCTTGCGCAGAAATTAGATGCTCAGCTTCAGCCGGCGTAAGCGGTTCATCAGCACAATTAAGTTCTAAAAGACAGGTTATTAACCTGTCTTTTTTATTTATTTAATTTTTTTATATTTTTTTAAGTAATTTTACGGCAAATGAGTGAGCAAATTACAATATTGCAGGCTTTGCCTTTCCTTGCGGCGTTGATAATATTAGTGCCGGGGATTCTGAGCAGTAATTTCCGCTTAAAATTCAATAAATTAACTAATCCCTTTTTTGCAGGAGTTTTAGTTCTCTCATTCATTTCTTTACAGATATTAACTTTTACATATGTTTTGAAGTTTGATATTTATTATGGTTTAAATGCTGCGCTTTTGATAGCTGTGCTTACAGCAATAACTTTCTCACCACTGCTTTTCAAGATGATAAACTTCGTAAGCGGGAAAAAATTTGCTTATATACCCAAAGGCAATGTAATTGAAGAAGATATAATTATTAAAGAGATCATTAAAACAGGAAGCGATAAAATTCTAACTAAAGACCTGAAAGTTACAGAAGTTATTACAGAGGAAGTTATTACAGAGGAAGTTGCTACAGAGGAAGTTGTTACAGAGGAAGTTATTACAGAGGAAGTTATTATAGAAGAAGAAATACAGTTACCTAAAGCACTGGAAGAGAATGTAGTAGAGCAGCAGGTTACAGAACCGGAGGTTAAGGCCACACCAAAGAAAAAACCCGTAAGAAAACATGGCTCGGCAAATACCCGGTCAAAGCGAAGCGGCACGAACAGAAAGTCCGGCGGGAAGAAATGAGAAGTTTTAGTAAATATACATTATTAGTAATTATCATATTGGCGGGGAGCGCGTTTAGCTGTAATTCCGGTGATACAAAAACAAGTGTAAAGGATAAAAAAACAAACTCTGTAAATTTTAATGAATACTTCCCAATATCAGAGGGGAATAAATGGGTATATATCAACGAAGCTCCCAGAGAAGAAACCGTATTATATACGGTACAAGTAAAAGACCTGAAAAAGGTTGAGGACGGGATGCAGTCTAAAGTATCAACATTCCCCTACTTAACTCAATCCAATGAAGAGCGTACAGTGAAAATTCGCAACAGCGGTGAGATTGAAATTAAAGATTATATGGGCGCAAGTGGTACCATAGTACCAAAAGCTGGTGATATGAGAACAGGGTATGACTGGAAATTCGGCATCTTCACGGGTTACGTTAACAGCGAAAACGAAACGGCAGTTACGGAAGCAGGTACTTACAATGATTGTATATATGTATCCATGACAGACGGATTTACATTTTCTTATGAAATGTGGTTTAAGAAAGATGTTGGGATAGTAAAATGGGGCGCTAACCGTACGAATCCCCCACAGCTGACCCGCACATATTATGTGCTAAAAGAAATTGAACTGAAATAAATTATTTTGAAGGAATTTATATTCTATGTAGCAGCTTTACTTACTCTATCAGCTTCGCTGCTGATAGCGTTTTCGTATTCAGTCAAGAATTCGTTGAAATACTTCGCTTATTTTGCGGCGGGTCTAAGTGGATTAATGTTGATACTAAACTCACAGCTTTATTCAGCATTATTGATACTGGCACTGCTCTTATTCTTTAGCTTATGGAATTTATTATACACAAAGCTCAGCAAATACATTGAACACACAGAAACAGCTCAGCCGCGGGTGAATTTACTACCGGTAATAATGATCAGTGCGTTGGCAGCAGTGTTGGCGGGTCTGGGCGGCAGCGCGAAATGGAAAGTGTTTGCTGTAAATTATGATGTTAATTCATTTTACCTGATTTTCGCCAAATACCTCCCGGTATTAATGGTACTAGCATTGTTAGCTTCCGTTATCATAAGCGCTGCGGGAAGTATCCGAACTGGTGAAGGAGTAAAGAGTTAATGTCAGAGGGAATAAATTTTTATATTTTTGTTAGCGCAATTGTATTTGCAGCGGGTTTATATGTACTACTCAGTTCAAAGAATTCAATTAGAATAATTACAGGCATAACAATGATGTTTTCAGCATCACTAATTAATATTGCGGCAATAGCGGGTGTGGATGCTTTTAATGCGGAAGGACAAATTTTGCTTTATCTTGTTTCTTTCATATGCCTGCTTAATATTGCCGGGGGAATTTTGCTGTTTACACTGCACCAAAAGAAATTTTCCACACAAAATATACGGGAAAATATATCAATTGAATGATCTGTTCATAAATACTACATGGTTTGTTGTGTTGGCAGCAATGTTTTATTTTATAATTTTCATTTATGCGCTATTGAAAATTTCTACACGGGTACGCAATGCTGCAATGAGTATCCGGTTGAATGTTTCAAAGCAGAGTTTTTACATCACGATCTCCGGCAGCATACAGAAACACATAACAGTACCGCTTGGCACTGCATTTAAGAAAATTGCGGGTTATCTAGACAGGTCCGGTAAATCGATTTCAGTTTCAGAGCTGAATATTACACGAATCATACGGCCTGTTATAATAGAGCCTGTTAATATAGTGTCGCTTGTCTTCAGGAAGCTGTATAATGAGAATCAAACCGCATTTATAGGTATAAGCACAGGTTTAGTTGTGGTATTTTATATCATTTTAAGTATTTTCTAATTTTATTATTATTGTGTTCTTTAAGATAAGCGGAAATGCGAAAATTCTTCGTTTATTGCCTGTATTCTGAAACCAGAGACAGGATTTATGTGGGTCACACGGATAATCTTGACAGAAGATTTAAGCAGAACTGTGATGGATATGTTGAATCAACAAAACCATACAGGCCGTACAGGATGATATATAACGAAGAGCAGCCTGATAAATCAGCCGCGATGCGGCGTGAAAGAGAATTGAAGTTATCAGCCGGAAGAAAGTTTTTGAGAAGTTTGATAGGCAAATAGTAAGCTTGCGGCTTATGCAGAATTGTTAGTACTGTTAACTGCTTCGCAGTTGCAAGTCAAGCGCTCTAAGTTAGGTTTAAGTTCATTTAATAGTTTTTGTGCCTTGCCGCCATGGCGGAATTGGTAGACGCGCTAGACTCAAAATCTAGTAATGGCAACATTGTAACGGTTCGAGTCCGTTTGGCGGTACAAATAGGATTACAGCGGAATTGGTAGAACTTTCAACTGCTACGCAGTTGCAAGTCAAGCGCGCTAAGTTAGATTCTAGTAATGGTAACATTGTAACGGTGAGAAAGTCCCTGACTGCCACCGCAGTCGTTTGGCGGTACAAATAGGATTACAGCGGAATTGGTAGAACTTTCAACTGCTACGCAGTTGCAAGTCAGGACTGTTAACTGCTTTGCAGTTTCCAGTCAGGCGCGCTAAGTTAGATTCTAGTAATGGTAACATTGTAACGGTGAGAAAGTCCCTGACTGCCACCGCAGTCGTTTGGCGGTACAAAAGTATTATTTAGCATTGCAATCTATATGTTATGATTTGCTCCCTTTCGTAATGAGAACAAAATGCACAATTAGATTCCCGCTTTCGCGGGAATTATGTACAAAAAACATAAAATAATTGAACCAGGAAACAGTTAATATTTTATTCAATTTTCTTCCTGAAATAACACTCTCTCTTGCGGTAATTATTCTTAATGTATTAAGCTCCGCAAATATTTCAAGCGGTAAACAACTGACTGAAAAGATCGCGTACTATGTTTTTTCCGGTGGTGTGATTGCAGCAGCTATATCCAGTTACGCGCAGGCGTACTTCGCGCCGCAACATCTTTTCAGCGGAGCATTCTCGGCAGATCATTTTAGTTACGGAGCGCGCGTGATATTAACTACATCCATGGTTGTAATAGCATTGGTGTTCTATCGCGGCAAAAGTAATAAGGGTGACCTCAATCTTGCATCTGTATCATTCATAGGCGCGCTGCTAAGTGTGAGCGCATCGAATATATTTGTGTTGTTCGTTTCAATGCAGGTGATGGTTATTCCCCTACTGCTCATTTTCAGATATGAACTCAAATCCGCAATTAAATATTACATATTCAACGGAGTCTTCGCCGCCATAATGCTGTATGGCGCAACATTGATATATGGGGTATCGGGGTCTGGTGATTATTCAGCAATAGCGAAATTCATTTCAGGTAATCCGTTTAACATACAGATTTTTCTTGTTGGCTTTATTATGGTACTTGCGGGAATATTTTATAACGCCCTGCTCGCACCGTTGAACCTGAACTTCGCGGCATTCAGTAATTCAGTAAAGAAAGAACACTTACTTCAGTTTATTCTTATCAATTTACTGGCTTCGCTGTTTGCGGCGGCCAGATTTATTTTTACAATACTTCATGATAGCGGCACTTTTCAGACGGGAAGTGAAGGGCTTATTTTCATTCAGGGTATAAACTGGCAATTAATGCTTGTGATAATTGCGGCATTTTCGATTCTTGCAGGTAACTTCATTATACTGTGGCAGTATGACCTGAAAAAAATAGTAACTTTCATTTCAATATCATCCGCGGGATATTTGTTATTAGGTCTCATCTCAGCTTCGCATGAGGGTATCGCCGCATTTATTTTCAATGCTGTATTGTTTGCCCTCAATACGCTTGGTTTAACAATTTGTCTGAAGCTGTTTAAGGAAAAATACGAAATCACACAAAAGGATGATCTTAAAGGCAAAGGCCGGAGTGATAAATTTTTATTTTCGGCATTTATATTTTTTCTGTTGTCATCTGCGGGCTTTCCGTTAACGGGCGGATTCACAGGAAAGTTGATGCTTTACTTTACACTAACTAATACTCCTTACTTATGGCTTACCTCAGTTGGCGTGCTTTCAAGCGCGGTATTTCTATTCGTAATTTACCGGTTTATTGCGTTAATTTTCCGGGGTGAAGTGCCTGAAAATAAACAAAATACGGAAACGATATCCCTTATTATATTGTTAATTCTTTTATTTACGGCAATATTACAGGGATTTTACTTATCCCCTTTATTGAACTGGGCAAAATATTGCTCAAATTTGCTTGGGATTTAATAAGATAGTAACCCATGGTGGGTTTTGTAAACCATAAGGTGCTTTTGTAACGTATAGGTGGTATTGTTAACCTACACCTTTTATACTATGTTTACTGTAATTAAATCGGATTTTTTAACATTTAAACAAAAAATTAATGTGTGGAATAGTTGCGTATTTAGGTAATAAACAGGCACTTCCTATAATCCTTAGCGGATTGAAGAAGCTTGAATACAGAGGATACGACTCTGCCGGGGTTGCGCTGATGTTTGATAATGAAATTGCGGTTCGCAAAACCGCGGGAAAGGTCACAGATCTTGAAAATCTTTTAGGCTCAAACGGGTATGATCATACAGCCAATATAGGATTCGGGCATACAAGATGGGCAACACACGGTGAACCTAACAACCGCAACGCGCACCCTATCTTTGATGATGGCAATGAAATTGTTGTGATACACAACGGTATCATAGAAAACTATAATGTACTGAAAACAAGGCTTGAGCGCGAAGGTTACCAGTTCATGACCGATACGGATACTGAGTGCCTTGTGCATTTAATACGCTCTCATTACAAGAATGTAATGGATTTTGAAAAAGCTGTACAGCTTACACTTGCTGAAGTTGACGGTACTTATGGCATGTGCGTACTTTCAAAGTTCGAAACCGATAAGATCATTGCGGCAAGAAAAGGATCACCTCTTGTACTGGGCGTTGGTGATGATGAGTTTATAATAGCTTCAGATGCTGCGGCAATAGTTCCGCATACGCGCCAGGTATTGTATCTAATGGATGGCGAAATGGTTATTGTTAACCGTGATAAGTTCGTTATAAAAACTATTCACGATGAAACCATTGAGCGCGAGCTTGAAGAAATCACATTTGATCTTGAAGAGATAGAAAAAGGCGGCTACGATCACTTTATGTTAAAGGAGATCAACGAGCAGCCTGATTCAATAACAAACACAATGCGCGGAAGAATAATAAAGGATAACGGCCTGGTTAAGCTTGGCGGCTTAATGAACGTTACCGATAAATTAAAATTCGCGCCCAGAATAATTATTTCCGCCTGCGGAACGGCATGGCATGCCGGTTTGGTTGGCGAGTATATGATAGAACAGATGTGCAAGATACCCGTTGAGGTTGAATACGCGTCTGAGTTCCGTTACCGCAACCCGGTAATTTACCCCAACGATATAATGTTCGTTATCAGCCAGAGCGGTGAAACCGCTGATACACTTGCTGCGCTTAAGGAAGCTAAATCACGGGGCGCTGATGTATATGGTATTGTAAACGTTGTTGGAAGCACAATTGCAAGGGAAACCCACGCAGGTGTTTACACTCACGCGGGACCCGAAATTGGTGTTGCATCAACAAAGGCGTTTACATCACAGTTAACCGGACTTGCGTTAATTTCATTAATGATAGCGCAATACAGGAATTCACTGCCGGCGCATGAGATAAAAGAAATCACCGACGAACTGCTCAGGATACCTGAGAAGATAAAAGAAATACTTGCGTTAAACAATAAGATACTTGAAATTGCTAAAGTCTTCAAGTTCTGTCAGCACATGCTGTACCTGGGCAGAGGATATAACTTCCCGGTAGCGCTTGAAGGCGCACTGAAGCTGAAAGAAATTTCGTACATCCACGCTGAGGGTTACCCCGCAGCGGAGATGAAACACGGACCGATCGCATTAATTGACCAGAACATGCCTGTAATAGTAATTGCGCCGAAGGATTCAACTTACGAAAAAGTAATTTCAAATATCCGCGAAGTAAAGGCAAGAAAAGGCGTTGTGATAACTATCACTGATTTTGATTCCGACGGGCATATTGATGAATATTCCGATTACGTGATAAGGATACCGCACACGCTGGAAATGCTTTCACCGATACTTACAACGATACCGCTGCAGATGCTTGCGTATCACTTAGCAGTACTGCGCGGCTGTAATGTTGATCAGCCGAGAAATCTGGCTAAAAGCGTAACAGTGGAATAAGAGGGTTTTAGTTACCAAGATCATTAATCGACATAGTCTACACTGATAGAATTCTTCATCCCGAGCTTGTCGAGGGATGTTGGACTGGATACTACACCCTTCGATAAGCTCAGGGTGAGATTTAATTAATTTTAATGCTTAACAGCCGTCTCAATTGGGGCGGCTTTTTTTATGGGGGAAATTCGGCTTGATAAGTGACCGATTGTTTGTTATTTTAGATCAATAAACCCAAAGAAAAAATGAATACTCTATAATTTGATCCTTAAATCCTTAAAATATCATATATACATCCTCATAAGTATTTATTCTCTAAATGCAGTAGAATCCTTTGGCCAGGAGAGAATCAATTTAAATCCGCTTACTAATATTAATTTCAGCAGTACTTTGAGACTTAAATCATATTATTCAGGGGCAGATAACAACCTTCGGAATTTTCCGTTTGGATTTGGGATTAGTTTTGCACTGAACTATGACCTGAAACAGAAACTTGTGACTCCGGGAATTATAGGAAACTTCAGTGTTAATTTATCATCAAAGAAACTATTCTTATTGTTAGAGTATGGTCAGTTCTTTGAAAGTAAATTAAAAACCAATACTTCGTATTCTTCAGCAGGTTTGAGATATAAATTCTTGAAGACAAAACACAGCAGTTTAGCATTACATTCAGCAGTATTTGGCGTGTGGAATTCGTCCGATTCCGGGGGTATTGGAGGAGGTTTATCCGGCTTTGCGGCACTGAACTACATGTACTCAACAACTGAGTATTTTGGAATATCGTTAAGCTTACGATATCCGTTTGGCGGCTTTCGTAATACTTTAATTACAGCAGGTTTTCAATTTTTAACAAATTGATTACCTATGGCTATGATGCATCATACATACCAAGCGGTGTGTATTTTTACAGAATCTGAGTTAACACACCCCGTTCCGATAAATCGGAACACCCCTCGCCAGAGGGGAATTATATTGAAACCAGGAAAATGGTACTTATAAAGTAAATAGTATGAAAACAAGAATTGCCGGGTTATTGTATTTTATTCTCGCCGGTCTGTTTACTTCTGTGTATTCACAGGAAAGTGAAGTAAGTTTCAACAAGTCCGCTGATTTTAAGGGGAATAATTCGTTATCGGATCTCCCCTTTCAGGTTGGGATGGAATTCGGTCCCGCCATACCACTAAAGGAGAAGAAATATTTTTATAATGGGTGGTGGATCTTCGGTCAAGTTAATCTTTATGACAAAAGAATATTTTTGAGGGCGGCTTACGGAAATTTGAAAACGAATAATGAGATAGGAAATACTGCGCCATACTTTTCAGTGGGATTTACAGGAGTGCCTTTGGTTATAAAGCAACACAGCATCAGTGTTAATACGGGATTGAGTATGTTCACCCCGAATGACAATACTGCAATTATAGCATTTTTTGTGGGTGTAAATTACCTGTACAGATTCAACAGGTATGTTTCGCTTTCAGCGGGCATTCAGATGCCGGTGATAAGAAGATCGCATTATGATGAGTTCTATCATAATCCGTTTGCGACGATTGGAGTGGTGTTTTTTTGAGATCAAGAGCCGTTATATTATTAGCATTCTTACTCTTAGAATCTCTCAATTCACAAAGTATAACAGACTCATGGCGTTCTCATAAAACTTTGCTTTATACAGGAGCAGGTATATATAAAGTTTTTTCACTATCAGAAAGTAGACAGGATGAAACATCTTATGTAGTATCAGGAACTTTAACAAACAGACTAAACAGTTTTGTTTCTTTAAATACAGGCATCGATATTTACAAACCTGAATTCAGCAGAAAAGTTGTCGTGTCATTTGATTTCATTCCATCAGTTGGGTTTGAAGAGGATAACTTAATATTATCAATTGGGGCAGGCGGTGCACTCTTGATTGGCCAGGGCGGGTTGGGTTTTGATTTCATGGCTGGTTTCAAAGCCGGTTATTTCTTAAGCAAAAAACAAGCCGTATCTATAGAAATCAAAAGTCCTATTCATTATGATAACTCTGCAATGTTTTTGTTTACTGCAGGTGTAATGTTTGTTCTATAGAATAGTTGGTTCTTGTGAGGTAGAAATCTATTTTTGTGACCCCCTCCGGCTCCCCCTTAAAGGGGGAGAGTTGATAATTGTGACCCCAGCCCCCCTTAAAGGGGGAGGGTTGATAATTGTGACCCCAGCCCCCCTTTAGGGGCAGGGTTGATAGGTGTGCCTTCCAACTACCTCTTAGGGATATTGGTTAAACTTATGACATTTTTTTACATTCCAAATTTTGCGGATTATAAGTATTTTTGTAAATTCACTTAAACTAAATCAATTCTACACAATGAAATTTATAAAGTATTTACTGCCATTAGTATTATTTTTCGCATCGCTTTCAGCGAGTGCGCAGAGCGGCGAAGAAAATAAAAAAGATGATGAAAAGGTCGAAGCTAAAGAGCTTCCGGACGGCACGTTATACGGCACCGATATAAACGGTGAACTTAAAGTTATCAGCGTTGGCGATATTTATGCTGATACATCAGCGTTTGTGGGCAAGACCGTTGTATTAAAAGGAAACATGAGCGAGTTATGCCGCACAGGCGGCTGCTGGACTGTCATTAGCGACGGTACGAATAATATCCGCGCATTAACGATGCATAAGTTCATTATGCCAAAGGAAATGGATATCACAGGCAAGGTTGCTGTAGTTGAAGGCGTTTTCAGCATCAGGGAAATTACCGAAGACCAGGCAAAACACTTCGCCGAAGAAGCGGGTACTGACCCGAATTTAGTTGTGGGTCCACAGAAGATGTACAGGATTATGGCGACAGGGATAAAGATATTGAAGTAAACGATGAATGTGATCCCGCCTTTGGCGGGACTGCGAAATCCCTACGGGATTTCTTGAACGCAAAAAGGTAAATAAAAAAAGGAGCTAAAGGGCTCCTTTTTTGTTGGGTTATATTAAATCCCCCATTAAAATTGTCGGGGATTCAAGTATTATTATAGATTTCAGATTAACGGAGTACCAGATCAATCCAATCCCACTGTCAAAGCCAGTTCTGCGACTTTTCATGGGGGATTGTAAAAGGCGCGCATGACTGCTGCGGGCAGATATGTGAGTCACTTCGGCTTTTCGGTGTTTCATTTTTTTTGGTTGTATAGAATTTCTTTGTTAAGATATTATCTAACTGAAGACTTAAAATAATCCCGAAGGGATGATATTATTGTAGATAGAAATATCAAACATTTTACGAACCCCGAAGGGGTGAAATTATAATGTCACCCCTTTGGGGTTTTGAAAGTCGTTTTGGATAACAATCTACAATAATTTCACCGCTTCGCGGTTTTATGATGTAAAGGATAATATATTTATTAAATAATGTGAATGAAGTTATCATTCTTTTGAACATAGCACTTCATAGATTTTCGAAATTTCATAATTATCATCTGGATACCCGCCTGCGCGCATGACTGCTGAGGGCGGGGTATGACAAACGGCGTGACATAAAAAAAAGGAACGCTGAGATGGCGTTCCTTTAATATAATACTGATTTGATGCCCGCTTTTGCCTTAGAAACAAGGCAAACGCGAATTTCCCATACTACTTTGCGAAGGTGATCCTCACGGTTGTGGTTTCGGTTCCGCGGAGATATGTTACTTCTGCTTCTTCGCCGGGTTTGAATTTTGTAAGCGCATCGGTGTAATCATAGATATTTTTTATTTCATACTGTCCGAGCTTTGTGATGATATCCCCTGCCATCAGACCCGCTTTTTCAGCAATACCTCCGGCTTTTACTCCCGATAGCTCCAGACCCTCTTTGGTGCTGGAATAATCAGGTATAACGCCCAGCGTAACACGGAAGCCCATGTTGGTTTCCTTTTTCTCTTCGGTAACTTTGATGAAATCAGGTTTTACCGGCTGAGAGTTTATGTAGTTTACGATCGATGCGACCATATTGAGTATTTCAGCTTCGCCGGCGGAATTAATGTGTTCCCAATCATCGCTTGGCTTGTGGTAATCCTTATGCAGCCCGGTAAAGAAAAATAACACGGGAATATCTTTCGCGTAAAAGCTGGCATGGTCACTTGGACCAAATCCATCTTTGTTATAGGCTGCAGCAAAATTGTAGGTTTTGTTTAATGAATCAAGCAAGCCCTGCCATATTGATGATGTGCCTGTACCGCCAATGGTAAGCTTTTTATCTGTGAGCCTGCCTACCATATCGAGATTTATCATTGTAACGATATTGTACTTTTTCATCAGGTCGCTTTTTGTGAAGTAAGCAGAGCCGATCAATCCCGCTTCTTCGCCGCTGAAGGTCATAAATATTATGCTGCGTTTGAGTTTCTTTTTGATGGCGGCGTAATATTCGGCAAGTTCCAAAATGCCTGCAACGCCGGAGGCGTTATCATCGGCGCCGTTGTGAATTTCGGCAATGTGGCTATCGTGTAATGAACCGTATTTTAAGCCGTCGCCTAAGTGATCCATGTGCGCGCCAATCAGGATATATTCATTTTTCAGGGCAGCATCGCTGCCTTCTATCATGCCGATAACATTATTCGTTTCAGCTTTAATTCTGTTAAGATCAGTTTTTATCTGCGCTGTTTGGTTCAATTCAAATGACTGCGGTACCCTAAGGCTATCAATTTCTCTTTGGATCTGTGTGAGCTTTCTATCTTTTAAGAATGTTTCGATGTAAACCCGTTTCAGATTCATAACTGGCAGCTCAATATTTTCACCCGGACCTGACATTCTGAGTTTTATGAGTTCTTCCTCCCCTGTTTCGGGTCCTTTAATTACAATTATACCCGCAGCGCCCTGCTCTTTTGCGGCAGCGCATTTAACGCGCAGGCGCTCATACTTGCTGAACGGGTTATCATGGGGATTGTTGTAGCCTGGTGAGAACATCAGCATCACGGCAATTTTGCCATTGAGATCAAGCCCGGCATAATCGTTGTAATTAAGTTCCGGCGCGTTAATGCCGTAACCCACAAATATCATATTCCCGGAGGCGGAGCCGTTTGAGGATAGGTAAACGGGTGTGAATTCATCACCTGCGCCCTTAAGAACTTCACCGTTGCCGAAGGCGACATAGTTGCCGGTGCCGAGTTTTATTTCGCTGATATAATCGAATGGCTGCAGGTAACCTTTTTCACCGGCGGGCTTCAGACCGTATTCTTTGAATTCGCCTGTGATGTAATCAACCGTGAGTTTATCCCCATCTGTGCCGGGGAAACGCCCGCCGAGCTCATCGCTGGATAGGTATTTGATGTGGTCTGATACTTCACCTTCGGTGATCTTCGGATCGTTACCCGATGGGTTTACAAATGCCGCAAACAATATAAGCAGCAGTGATGCGGATAGAAATTTAATTTTTGTGTTCATATTATTATATCACCCTTCGGGTTTTTTTTGATTTTTTTTTGCGGGTTTGTTACAATAATGTCATCCCTTCGGGATTTGGAAACATTTGAATTTTTATGCCGCTCCTACGGAGCTCTGAAAAACTTTATTACTGCGTGCTACAAACATACCACCCCTACGGGGCTATTTACAGATTTACTTAGAAAACAGGGGAGCTATGTTGACATAATGAACAATTTACTGCAGTTTATGTGCGACTCCGATGGAGTCGTATACACATTTGTTTGCTATTCTATAAATATGTGACTCCTACGGAGTCATATAATATTATTCTTGTGAAGATCTATGAATCTTTGACTCCTGCGGAGTCTGGATGGAGCATTGACCACGCCCGAGGCGGGCAAGCACAGTCAATGCACTCCAACGAAAAGCATTATATTTTCACAGTGATGGAGCAATCGCATAGTCCTTCTTTGAAGAGACTCCGCTGTGAAAAAATCTATATATTTGTAACTCCTACGGATTCCGGACGAAGCATTGACTTAGTCAATGCACTCCAACGAAAAGCATTATATTTTCACAGTGATTGAGCTATCGCAGAGTCCTTGTTTGAAGAGACTCTGCGGGGACAAAAAAGACTGCGCGGGAAATCAATATTTAGTTTTTACACACCCCGACTGGCTAAAGCCAGCCACCCCTCTCGAGAGGGGAATTTGTTCAAAAGTATTCATTTTGAATTTTGGCATTCTGCGCATTTTGCAGTTCAGCACATTTGCTTAGTAGCATCACGTTTTACATTTGACATTTGACCTTTGACCTTTGACATTTGACATTATGCCTATTCTACCCAATCGCAGATGAAAACGTTGGTTTCGCCCTGTTTAGCGTTGAAGCGGTTTGAGCAGAACACGAATTTTTTGCCGCCATCGTGAAGTGAGAACATTGGGAAACCGTCAAAAGTATCGTTATAAGTTATTCTTTCATTGCCTGTACCATCAACGTTTATCATATACAGATCAAAATTTCTGCCTTTGGGGTCATCCTGGTTTGAGCAGTAGATTATCCTTTTTCCATCGGGGAAGAAGTACGGCCCGAAGTTTGCGGCACCGTTATTTGTTACCTGCCGGATGTTTGAACCGTCTGCATTCATAACGTAGATTTCAAGCTGCCCGGGCCTGATAAGCCCTTCGGCAAGGAGATCCTGGTATTCCTTCAGCTTAGCGGGGTCATCAAATCTTGATGCGCGAAAAACTATCATTGTCCCGTCATAGGAATAATACGCGCCGCCATCGTAACCGGGAATATTTGTAAGCTGCTTAACATCAGAGCCGTCGAGATTCATTGAATAAAGATCAATATCTCCGTTACGGGTTGAAGTGAAGATAATTTTATCGCCTTTTGGTGAAACGGTAGCTTCGGCGTCGTAACCTTTAACGTCGGTTAGTTTAACCGGGTTAGAGCCATCAAGATCAGCTTTAAAAATATCGTAATCAGAATACAAAGCCCACACATAACCTTTGGAGTGATCAGGCTTCTGGGGACACATATCGCCGCCTAAATGCGTTGAAGCGTACAGTATGCTCTTGCCATCGGGGTAAAAGTATGAACAGGTTGTTCTGCCCTTACCTGTGCTTACAAGATGCTTTCCGGAACCATCGGGATTCATGATAAATATCTGATCGCATTCATATTCACCTGTTGCCTGGAATATTATTTTTGAGCCATCAAAGGAAAAATAAGCTTCGGCATTTTCGCCGCCGTTGGTTAACATCTGCATATTCTTGAAGTGTTTTTCCTGCGGGTAGATGAGAGTATCTGCCGAATGCATTTCACCCTTGAGGGCAGATAAATCGTTAAAATTCCATAAAAACGCTGATGTGAGTAAACACAAAATAAATAATGCAGTGATTTTTGTTTTCATAATTTCAAATATATTAATAATAGTTATGACCTTTTATGACAAAAGTCATAATCGATTTAACCTCAAATATTTCATTTTGCGAATATAAGACTATAACAGTCTTATATATATGCAAATTTTTTACTCTTCGAAGCGTTTCACTTCGAATACGCCTTCAATATTTTTTATCTTTTCGATGAGCTCATTTAGGTGTGTAATATTTTTAACCATTAGGATAACTGTGCCATCAAACAGGGAACCTTTTGAAGCGATACTTACACTTTTTATATTAGTATTACTATAAACAGAAATTACGTTAGTAATTTCGTTCAGCATACCGGGTCTATCTTCACCACTGATCTTTATACCGACAAAAAATTCATCTTCAACTTCTTCCGGCCATTGAACATCAATTATCCTTTGGGGATCTGAAAGGAACAGGTTGGAAAGATTTTTACAGGACTTCTTGTGAATTTTTATTCCTTCGGTCTTTGATATAAAACCGATAATATCTTCACCGGGGATGGGGTTGCAGCAGTTTGCGTAACTGAAGAGAAGATCTTTAACATCTCCGCCGGCAATGATCTTATTTTTGGCGCCGCGCGCCGTTTTGATATATGTTTCAAACAGGGTTTGCTCATTTTCTTTGGTCTTAAGCGCAGTCGATTTTTCCACGGGTTTAACCCATGGAGAAACTATCTCACCGCTTATGAGTTTATTGCGGTCTTTAACCAGTTCATACAGTTCATCGGATGTTAGCCTGCCTTCGGCGAGGCTTAAATACATGTGCTGCAGGCTTTCAAACTTCAGCCTTTGCAGGAGTTTTATCATTTCATCTTCGGAAAGCGAGAGCTTCATTTTTTTCAGCTTTTTCAGCCACTGTTCCCTGCCCTCTTCAATTTTCAGCCTGCGCTCATTATTAAAATATTTGTGAATATCAGATTTGGCTTTATGGGTAACGACAAATTTTTCCCAATCCTGGTGCGGCTTTTTAATTTTTGAGGTGATGACTTCAACCTGGTCGCCGCTTTTTAGCCTGGAATCAAGCGGCACAATTTTGCCGTTAACTTTGGCGCCGATACATTTGTATCCAACTTCGCTGTGTATATCGAAGGCAAAATCAACCGGCGTAGAATTGACCGGCAAAATTTTCAGATCGCCTTTAGGCGTGAAAACGTAAATTTCATCCTGGTACAGGTTGAGCTTGAGCCCTTCCATTATCTGCTTTGGTGTTGATTCCTTTGAACTGGTATCAAAGAGCTCTCTTATCCATGTTATCCAGTCTTCCATCTGCCTATCGTTGGTGCTGATGTTCTCCTTATACTTCCAGTGGGCAGCGACACCTTTTTCGGCGACTTCATGCATATCTCGGGTACGTATCTGGACTTCAACCATTTTACCTTCGGGTCCGATAAGCGTGGTATGGATTGACTGGTACCCGTTCTGTTTGGGCAGCGAGATATAATCCTTAAATCTTTCGGGCACGGGAATATAAATTTCGCTTGCGATGCCATAGGCAGTGAAGCAGTCATTTCTTTCCTGGGTATCAAGGATTATTCTTACAGCAAAGAGATCATAAATTTCTTCAAAAGATTTACCGCGGGAGATCATTTTTTTGGCTATACTATACAGATGCTTCGCGCGCCCTGAGACTTCGTACTTGAAGCCTTCTTTGTCAAGCTCCGCTTTGATAGGCTGAATGAACTTGTTAACATAGTTTTCGCGTTCTCGTTTTTTGGCTATTACCTTCTTGGAAATATCCTTGTAGAACTGGCGGTCAAGATATTTGAAGGCCATATCTTCAAATTCTGATTTTACCTGTGAGAGTCCCAGCCTGTGCGCCAGCGGCGCGTATATTTCCATGGTTTCGCGGGCCATTCTAACCTGGCGTTCGGGATTGAGGTATTCCAGCGTTTTCAGGTTATGAAGCCTATCGGCGAACTTTACAAGAATTACCCTGATATCGTTAGACATTGAAAGCAGCATTTTGCGGTAATTTTCCACCTGCTTGGCTTCGTAGTTTTCGAACATGCCTTCAATTTTGGTAGCGCCATCAACAATATCGGCTATAGTTTCGCCGAACTCAGCTTTAACATCCTCGTAGGTGAACTTGGTATCTTCAACTACATCATGCAGCAAGGCTGCGGCGACTGTGATATCATCGAGCGGAATTTCTTTGGCTACAATTGAGGCAACTTCGTAGGGATGTATTATAAATGGCTCACCCGAGGCGCGTTTATCTAGCTTATGCGCGTTGAGGCTGAATTTGAAAGCATCTGTTATGAGCTTTTCGTTAAATTCACCCAGGTTTTTCCTGCAAAGTGAAAGCAGGTCATCGAGTTTCTTTTTATATAGTGTGCTTAACAAATCAATTACGGGTTAATTATAATTCTTTTGAATTATCAACCGGGGCTAAAGCCCCTTTTTGGGGGCAATTTTATCCACGACCTAAAGGTCGTGGCAACTCAAAAAGAAGAATATCGGGAATCTTTCAAAACTAAGAAATGGGACAATAGCCCTACTATTTTGTATTTAGCCAGTTAATAAAATAAACGAAGAATCCCGAAATTTAATTCCTTTTAAGTCCAATATCAAAAAACCGTTGAAACGGTTTTCAGTTGTTCACGTTCTATGTTCCCACGACTGAAGTCGTGGGCTATTGTCAAAATCAGTAACTTTTACTAGTCAAGCTGCTTGCTGCAGAATAGTTCTTGAGTCATGACCCACAATCCATAACTCATAATTTGTAATTAGTAATTCGTAATTGTCATAGTGTTCCGAATAATCTATCGCCCGCGTCTCCCAGGCCGGGTACAATGTAGCCTTTATTGTTCAGCTTCTTATCAATTGCGCAGGTGAAAATTTTAATTTCTTTGTGATACTTATGCACTTCTTTTATGCCTTCGGGTGCGGCTACGAGGCATGCTGCGACAATTTTTCCGGCTCCCGTTTTTTTGGCTTCATCAATGGCGCTGCACATGCTGCCGCCAGTTGCGAGCATGGGGTCTAAAATATATATTATGGTATTTTTTTTATCTCTAAGCCTGGGAAATTTGAAATAGTACCTGATAGGCTGCAGCGTAACTTCGTTACGGAATACGCCGAGGTGGCTTATTCTGGCTTCGGGGAAGATGGATGAGAAGCCGTTCATTAGACCGAGTCCCGCCCTGAGTATTGGCATTAACACTATTTCATCTTTTATCACAGAGCCGTTATACGGAGCAAGCGGTGTTTTGATCTTGCGCGCTTTTAATCCAAGCTCCTTGCCTGCTTCGTAGGCAAGCAGTACGGAGAGTTTATCAACATACTGCCTGAACTCAAAATACGAGGTATTTTTATCTCTTATTTTGGTTATGTAGCTTTTTACCAGCGGGTGAGAAAGTTCGATCAGATTTTTATAAGCCATAATTAATTTCGTGGTTAGCCTTCAGAATGAGCATTTCGACTCATTGCCTACGCCAGGGCTTCGGCAGTCAGGCGCTCAGTGCGGCATAATTTTTCCGATTCATTCAGCAACTGAGCAAGAAACATTATTTTATTCAGCAAGCTTAGAATGTTTAAATAGACTCTAGTTAATTCAGCAATGTTACAGTTAAATTTGTTGTAACAGCCTGTGTTGAGTTGGCTGATTGTCCCTGGGCGGAAAGTTTCAGATCGAGTTTTAGATTGGTCATAGTTTCTTTATTCTGAATACAGCCGCGTGAGAGATTCAGCGCGATCTTACCGCTTCCGGAAGTTTCAGCGTTTTCAACTTTAACTGTCATACCCTGCTCTTTAACTTCTTTGTTCTTGAATTCCACAACAAGCGCGGCTTCGATGTTGGCAATCTGCTTGCCGTCTTTTGTTTCCACTGACTTCATGGTGTACTTCGCGTTATTTACCACTTCGAAGAATAAGACTGAGGTATTAAATGCTTTGGTCCAGTTGGAATCCATAACCACAGGTGTTGTGGGGCAGACCTGGTATTCCTGCTGAAGGATCTCTTTGATAGATTCCTCGCCGAATGATTGCTTGATCTCCTGTTTATCTTTTTCCTTTAATGTATCACCAAGCGCTTTGAAGAGTACTTCGTATATCTTTTCCATGCCGTAAACATCGGTAATTTCGCCGGCAGGGCTCACCCTGATGTAGAAAGGATTGGCAATTACAGCGTTGTACTGAATGAACGCAGGATTCAATTTTACACTATCGTTCACATTTGAATTATACTTAATACTCTGTTCACCCATTGAAGAGGAAATATTAATTGAATCGAAGGTAATTTTATAGCTTACAATTCCGGAAGACTCCACGTTATCAGCTTCTTTGGAATAGTAGTAATTGATCTCATTATCCTGTTTAACTTCCTTGTTTTCGGTTGCGGGTGATTTTTCCATGTTGGATGTCTTTGCGACCATTTTATAATAGAACTTATCGCCCTTATTAACCACATATTTCAATGTAACTACATCTTTGCCTGTAATGCTATCCTTTTTTACGAATTGAGTAGTATTATTATTGCCATCAGTTTTTTTATCGTCTTTTTTATCACCGCAGCCGTAAACATATATGAATAGAGCAGCCAGTATGAAGTTCAAGAAAAAATATTTACGCATTATATGCCTTTCCAGTATTAAAATGCGCCAATCCGGTAGATAAGCGCTGCTATTTTTATTATAATCTGCAAATATACCCATAATTTGAGGGAGTTTCAAAGGAAAAGCGAAATGGTGAGGATTGTTGAGTAGTAAGTGGTTGAGTGGTGAGTGGTTGAGTGGTGAGTGGCTGAGTTAAGAATGACCTCTCTCCCAACCCCTCTCGAAAACTGCAGTGGCAGTCGAGGGAAAGGAGGGCAGATGAACTTCGTCAATGTGTGGTGATTGTGATTTTTGTTCCGCACTTCGACTCCGCTCAGTGCGACATATAAAGTGCTGCGCAATGTGGCGCTCAGTGCGATACAATCAGAAAGTGCTTTAAGCGACATATCTTTTGTTAAGTTAAGAAGAGGATTTAATAAATTGCATAAAGTAATAAATAATCATAAATTTGCTTGAATTTAAATTAATACAGATTATGAAAAAATTACTGGCAGAATTTCTAGGCACATTTTGGCTTGTACTCGGCGGATGCGGAAGCGCAGTATTGGCAGCGGCATTTCCTGAGGTAGGCATAGGGCTTGTTGGCGTATCGCTTGCTTTCGGTTTGACAGTTTTAACAATAGTGTATTCACTGGGTCATATTTCAGGCGCGCACTTGAATCCGGCTGTATCGATCGGTTTATGGGTGGGCGGAAGGTTCAGCGCAAAAGAACTTATGCCGTATATATTGGTACAGATACTTGGAGCAATTGCAGCTGCCGGTGTGTTGTATGTAATAGCAACCGGTAACGGCAGCGCAATAGGTAATTTTGCCGCGAACGGATATGGAGAGCATTCACCGGGCAAGTATAATATGATAAGCGCGCTGGTATGTGAAGTGGTTATGACATTTATGTTCTTGATAATTATACTTGGCGCAACAGATGAACGCGCTCCGAAAGGATTTGCGGGTATTGCAATAGGGTTAGGATTAACACTGGTGCATTTAATAAGTATTCCGGTTACAAATACATCTGTGAATCCCGCCCGCAGCATAAGCCAGGCATTGTTTGTTGGCGGCTGGGCAATTGAGCAGCTGTGGATGTTCATAGCGGCGCCGATTGTTGGAGCGATTCTTGCAGGTGTTGTGTATAAAGTTTTGGGTAAAAAGGATTAAGTATATTCAGAGTCACTAAGAAAAATAAATTTGAGCAATTGTAAACGAGCCCTAAAAGGGCTCGATTACGTTAAACTGCATATTTACATTGAATGATCTAAAAATGTTATTTCTTTCGTAAGCTCAATTGTCCTGAAATTAATATACTATCTGTAACTACTATCCAATCTTTGTGGCTTTTAGTTTCGGGGCTGGAATTGAGTACATTAAAGTAAATCTCAAGACTATCTCCCCTTTCCTGCACCACTTCATAAGTACCCTGTTCAGAAATGGGAGGATAACCCTTCATTGTATAGTTACTTCCACTGAATTCATATTCCAGGAACCAGGAATGCATATCGATGGAGTCAGCTGTATTACCCGATGACGACCATTTACCCTGCAATTTGGGCTCACTTCCGCATGAAACTAACAAAACTCCCAAAATAGCTGTTATTACTAAATTTGCAATATATTTTGGATAAAGTCTATTCATTATTAATAATAATAGAGTAAATATAACAAAATATAAATCTAATAATTATGGAAAATTTAAATTTATATTTTGGGAAGGTTTTCACTTTCATAAAAAAGCCTCAAAAACCGCAATTATATCTTCATTAGGTGATAAATATCATACTTTCCATTGACGCAAATCATATTTAAATATGACCATTAAGGCTAATTTTGTAACAGAATATGCAGATTGCAAAAGAAGTAAACCTAAAGGAAGGGACTCTTTGCTATCACTGTGGTGATGTTTGCAAAAAGGGTCTGGATATTCAGAGTGGTGACAAGGTTTTTTGCTGTACGGGGTGTAAAACAGTATATGAGATACTGAACGAGAACAACCTGTGCCGTTACTATGACCTTGATAACACTCCCGGAATATCACAAAAGAAGCTGAATAGTGCGGTCGGCTCGAGGTACACGTATCTTGATGACCCAAACATTGTTACACAGCTTACAAATTTTACAGAAGGAAATATTTCCGTCTGTACTTTTATCATTCCCCAGGTTCATTGCTCATCGTGCATATGGCTTCTTGAAAAACTTTACAAGCTTAATAAGGGAATTATCCACTCCGAAGTCAACTTCGTTCAGAAGACCGTTAACATAAAATTCAACAACACGGAAATTTCGCTGAGGCAGGTTGTAGAGCTGTTGGTTTCAGTAGGATATGAGCCTCAGATCAGCCTGAATGATATAGAGAATAAAGTAAAGTATCATTCCAACAAGAGCCTGTATTACAAAATAGGCGTAGCCGGATTCTGTTTCGGTAACATAATGCTGCTTAGTTTCCCTGAATATCTAGCCCCGGTGGGATCTCTTGAGCATTCCTTCAAACAATTTTTTGGACTTCTGAACCTGTTGTTGGGCGCGCCCGTGCTTTTTTATTCTGCGAGCGACTATTTCAAATCAGCTTGGAGCGGAATAAAACAAAGAAGTATAAATATTGATTTCCCGATCGTGCTGGGACTACTTGTTCTGTTTTTCAGGAGTACATTTGAGATAGTAACCAACACGGGTGTTGGGTTCATTGATTCAATGACCGGATTGATCTTTTTCCTTTTGCTCGGCAAGATATTCCAAAGCAAGACCTACGATGCGCTGAACTTTGAAAGAAATTACAAATCATACTTCCCAATTTCAGTAACAGTAAAGAAATCAGGTAAAGAAACAAGTATCCCGGTATCAAACCTGAAACAGGGCGACAGGATCCTTATAAGGAACAATGAGCTTATTCCCGCAGATGCAATTATGTTCAACGGTAACGCGAACCTGGATTACAGCTTTGTTACGGGTGAATCGATACCCGTACCGAAGGTAGCCGGCGAGATAGTTTATGCCGGAGGCCGGCAATGCGGCAGCGCAATTGAGCTTGAAGTGATCAGGACAGTTTCACAAAGCTATTTAACCCAATTATGGAACAAAGATACCTTTATTAAAAAGGATGAAGATAAGTTTAATTCACTGGTAAACGTGGTTGGCAAGTATTTTACAATTGTAATACTTATGATAGCCGCAGCGGCTTTTGTTTACTGGTATCCATCAAGTTTAAGGACTGCAATAAACGCGTTCACCGCAGTACTTATTATTGCCTGTCCATGCGGAATAGCCTTAACCAATCCGTTCGCGCTTGGAAACGCAATAAGGCTGCTTGGCAGGAATAAATTCTATGCCAAAAATGCATCCGTAGTAGAGCGAATTTCCAAAATAGATACAATTGTATTTGATAAGACGGGCACAATTACGCAAACCGGCGATGCTGAAATTACATTTAACGGCAATGTGCTTAACACCAAGGAGCAAATGCTTGTAAAATCTCTGGCGAGGAATTCCACTCACCCCTTAAGCAGCAGAATATATGAAGCTATCAGCGAAACTGATGTACCTTATTGCAGTTCTTTCACTGAACACTCCGGTAAAGGCATTGAAGCAATAATAGAAGGAAATACAATTAAACTTGGCAGCGCACTGTTTGCAGCAGATAACAATAAAGTTCTGCTTAACAATGATAAACTGACTTCAAAGCTTGATTCAAGGATATTCTTATCAATCAATGGCTCAATAAAAGGATTTTTCGCGGTAAACAATGTTTACCGCAGCGGACTTGATGATATTATAGTTTCACTGAAGAATAGATTCAAATTAGTAGTTCTATCAGGTGATAACGAAGGCGAAAGAGAAAACCTTCAGAAGTATTTCGGTAGTGAAGGCAGGATAAGGTTCAACCAGTCGCCCGCCGATAAACTGGAATATGTAAAAGTGCTGCAGGAAACGGGTCACCGTGTACTTATGATAGGCGACGGGCTAAACGATGCGGGCGCGCTGAAGCAGAGCGATGTTGGGATAGCAATATCCGAGGATGTTACGAATTTTTCACCAGCCTGTGACGCAATACTTGACGCCGGTGAGTTCAGCCGGCTGGATAAGATGATAGCTTTCGCGAAGGCTACTAAAAGGATAATAATAATGAGTTTTGTGATTTCTGTGATATATAACATAGCGGGGGTAACGCTTGCATTTCAATCAGAAATTTCACCTTTGCTTGCTGCAATATTAATGCCGGCAAGCTCCATAACGGTTGTTCTGTTTACGATACTTGCGACAAACATTATGGCAAGAAGGAAAGGACTATAATGGGAGTTATAATAATATTGATCTTCTTCAGCGTTCTGGTAGCAGGGGGATTTTTGGCTGCATTTTTATGGGCTGTAAGATCAGGGCAATATGAAGACAGGTACACTCCTTCAGTAAGAATTTTATTTGACGATGAAACGGACGGTATAAAAAATAAATGAGAAATTTCGATCCAAGTACAAACATACATGATTACCTGGTGTTCGGTGAATTCGGGGATGTGAATCCAAGTATCACAGATTCATCAACGTTTACTTTCCTGAGCCCGAAAACGATGGCTGAATCATTTCAGCATGAAATGGAAGGCTGCTTTCTTTATTCAAGGCACTGGAATCCGATAAATAAATTCCTTTCAAACGCCCTTGCCAGGCTTGAAGACGCGGAAGCTGCGCAGGTTACATCATCAGGAATGGCGGCAATAAGCTCAACGGCGCTGCAAATATGCAGCGCGGGCGACGAGATAGTATCGGAAAGAACGATATACGGCGGCACTTATGCTTTCTTCAAGAACTTTCTTCCCAGGCTTGGCATCACGGTAAAATTTGTAGATATGCAGAAACCGGAAATGGTTGAACTGGCTGTAACGGAAAGAACCAAAATGATCTATGCTGAATCTGTCAGCAATCCCCTGCTTGAAATAACAGATATACCTGCAATAAGCAAAATAGCCAAAGCGCATAATATAAAGCTGGTGGTTGATAATACCTTCAGTCCGATGGTAATTTCGCCGCTTCATCTTGGGGCAGATATTGTGATACACAGTATGACCAAGTACATAAACGGCTCGAGTGACTGCGTAGCAGGCTGTATTTGTTCAACAAAGGAATTTATAGACAGTCTGACTGATGTGAATTCGGGGGCAACAATGCTGCTGGGACCTGTGCTGGATAGTTTGCGTGCTGCAAGCCTTCTGAAAAATCTTCATACACTGCATATCAGAATGAAAAAACACGGCGAAAACGCCATGTATCTTGCAGAGAAATTTGAGAAGCTGGGACTTAAAGTTTTTTACCCGGGCCTAAAGAGCAGTAAACATTTCAGATTGATAGAAGATATCAGGAATGAAGGCTTTGGGTACAGTGGAATGATAGCGATTGATGTTGGCACCTATGAAAGAGCGGCATCGCTTCTTGAGATGATGCAACAGGAAAAAGTCGGTTACCTTGCAGTAAGCCTGGGTTATTTCAAAACGCTTTTCAGTTCCCCGGGTCACAGCACCTCTTCTGAAATTCCCGAAGATGAGCAGCAAGAAATGGGTTTATCAGAGGGATTAGTAAGATTTTCGATAGGTCTGGATGGCGATATAAAGCTGGCATATGAGAGAATCACAAAATGCATGAAAAAAATAGGCATCATACAAGCTTAATAATATTTTCAGAGATCATTTAAAAAAGTATTAAAACCTAAATAAACGAACTAAACTTAATTCAACAAAGGAGATTCCATATTATGGAAATGGAAAAGTTCAGTTATGATAATCGTATAGTCCGCAATTTTGCGATCGCCACCATGGTATGGGGCGTAGTAGGCATGCTTGTAGGATTATTGATAGCATTTCAGATCTATCTGCCGGTCTTGAACTTCGGGCTGCCGTACACAACATTCAGCCGGTTAAGACCTTTACACACAAACGCCGTGATATTCGCATTCGTAGGCAACGCGATGTTCATGGGTATTTATTATTCACTTCAAAGAATAACCAAAGCCAGGATGTTCAGCGACTTGCTCAGCAAGATCCATTTCTGGGGCTGGCAATCAATAATTTTAAGTGCAGCACTAACACTTCCTTTAGGTATTACCACAAGCAAAGAATATGCTGAACTGGAGTGGCCTATTGATATCCTGATCGCACTCGTGTGGGTGGTTTTTGCCATCAACATGTTCGGGACAATAGCGAAACGCCGGGAGAAGCATATGTATGTTGCGATCTGGTTCTACGTAGCGACCGTAGTCACAGTCGCAGTGCTGCACATTGTTAATTCCATTGAGATACCGGTAAACCTGTTCAAAAGTTACTCAATGTACGCCGGAGTTCAGGATGCGCTGGTTCAATGGTGGTACGGTCATAATGCCGTAGCGTTCTTTTTAACAACACCGTTCTTAGGCTTAATGTATTATTATTTGCCAAAAGCCGCAGGTAGACCGGTTTATTCATACAAACTTTCAATAATCCATTTCTGGTCGCTGATCTTCATTTATATTTGGGCAGGTCCACATCATCTGCTTTACACAGCACTGCCTGACTGGGCGCAATCACTGGGAACGGTATTTTCTATCATGCTTATTGCTCCATCATGGGGCGGTATGATAAACGGTTTGTTAACACTTCGCGGGGCATGGGATAAAGTCCGTGAGGACCCAATACTAAAATTCATGGTAGTTGCTGTTACAGCATACGGTATGGCAACATTTGAAGGCCCGATGCTTTCTTTAAAAAATGTTAACGCAATAGCGCATTACACTGACTGGATAGTGGCACATGTTCACGTTGGCGCCCTGGGGTGGAACGGATTTTTAACATTCGGTATTTTGTACTGGCTTATTCCCAGGATATATAAGACGAACCTGTACTCCAAAAAACTCGCTAACATCCATTTCTGGATAGGAACGCTTGGCATAGTATTTTACGCAGTGCCTATGTATTGGTCAGGTATTACACAATCATTAATGTGGAAACAGTTCACACCGGAAGGAATTCTTCAGTATCCCAACTTCCTTGAAACCGTAACCAACCTGATCCCATTATACGCTATCCGTTCAGTTGGCGGAACAATGTATTTTGTTGGTGTAATAATAGGTGTATATAACCTTGTGAAAACAATTAAAGCAGGTTCATTGCTGGCCGAAGAACCCGCTGAAGCACCGGCAAGAATGCTTAACACTGCAGAGCCCGGTGAAACAAAACACAGATGGCTTGAAAGAAAACCATTACAATTCGCGCTGGCTGCAACAGTATTGGTATTAATAGGCGGTTTAATTGAAATTATACCCACATTCCTTGTGAAATCGAATGTACCTACAATTTCCAGCGTAAAGCCATACACACCTCTTGAGCTTCAGGGCAGAGATCTTTATATAAGAGAGGGCTGCAACAACTGCCACTCTCAGATGATAAGACCTTTCCGCAGTGAAACAGAAAGATACGGAGAGTATTCAAAAGCGGGAGAATATGTTTATGATCATCCATTCCTTTGGGGCTCAAAACGCACCGGGCCGGATCTTCACAGGGAAGGTATGAAATACCCGAACATATGGCATTACCTGCATATGCAGGATCCGCAGCAAATATCGCCGGGTTCGTTAATGCCGGCATACGCATGGCTGCTTGAGGACGAACTTGATATGAGCACCACAGAAGATAAGATAAACGCTTTAAGATCAATTGGCGTACCCTACCCTGCCGGTTATGAAAAGATCGCAAACGAAGAACTGATGAAACAGGCACTGGAAATAGCAGCAGATCTTCAAAAGAACGGCGCGCCTGTTACACCTGAAAAAGAAATAGTCGCGTTGATTGCATACCTGCAGAGATTAGGCACAGATATTAAGGGCAACAAAACCGCCGATATGAAGGAGGTAAAGTAAAATGTACAAACAAGTACTTCAAAGTATTTCAGGAATAGAAATTTACCCGGAAATAGCCTTAATAATATTTTTCGCATTCTTCCTTGGAGTAATAGTATGGAGCTTTACCAGAAGTAAAAAATACATCAGCACGATGGAAAACATCCCGCTGGATGACAGCAGCAGCGAAAAAAGCAGTAATTTAAACGCAGGAGGTGTGAAATGAGATATTTCCTTAATGCAATAACTTCAATTTGCGCAATGCTGCTATTGAACGCAGGAGTATTTGCGCAGGCAACAACAGGCAGCGAAAGCGGTACAGATGAATATTCCAAACTTGCAGGCGCCATGGTATTTTTGCTTGTTGCGTTTTTATTCATATTGTTTTTTATACTTTCCTCGCCAAAATATAATTACTCCGCAGAAAGAAGGAAAGAAAGGTATTCTTTCCTTGCCAAAATATCAGCAGTACTTAACAGGGGCGTGCCGATAGAACGTGAGAAAGATATAATGCTGGATCATGATTTTGACGGCATCAAGGAATTGAACAATACAGTTCCGCCGTGGTTTAACCTGTTATTTTACGGCACAATTGTAATAGCCATAGTTTATATGATAGACTTCCATGTACTTGGCTCAGGGAATGTGATGGTAGATGAATATCTTAACGAGGTAAAAATAGCCAACGATAAACGCGAAGAGCTGATAAGGACAGGCGCATTCATAAACGAAAACAACGTAACACTCTTGACGGATGCCGCAGACCTTGAAAAAGGCAAACAGATATGGAATGTGAACTGCACACCCTGCCACGGACCGGATGGCGGCGGAACAGTAGGACCAAACCTGACTGACCAGAACTGGATACACGGCGGCGGCATTAAAAATGTATTCATGACGGTATCAAACGGAGTACCGGCAAAAGGTATGATATCATGGAAAACACTGCTTACACCAAAACAGATTCAACAGGTAAGCAGTTATGTTTTAAGCCTGCAGGGTACCAAACCGGCTACAGGCAAGCCGCCTGAAGGTAATATTTGGGTCGATTCGGTTAAGACAACCGGTAATGACTCACTTAAGATCACAGACAGCAGCAAAGTTAAAACTGATTCAGTTAAACAGAAATCAGATTCAAGCAAGATCAAAAAGGATACAATAAAGTAATATTTATATTTAAATTCCCTGCTGCAATTCATCCTGCAGCAGGGAAAATTTAACCAAGAGCAGCGGTTCAATTTTATGCAAACGCAAAGTACATTAACAAATACGGAAACAGACTCTTTCAGGGATCATTTAGGTATTATTACAGATGACGGTAAAAGAAAGAACATTTACCCGAAGAAACCCAAAGGCAGATTTTACAATGCAAGAACTATATTCAGTTTAGTTTTGCTTGCTTTTCTTTTCGGGATGCCGCTAATTAAAATAGACGGTCATCCCTTTATGATGCTTAATATTGTGGACAGAAAGTTCATTTTATTCGGGCAGGTTTTCGGCACACACGATTTTTTTATTCTTGCCCTAGGATTTATAACGCTGGTAGTTTCGATCATTCTTTTTACGGCGATATTTGGCAGGGTTTTCTGCGGATGGGCATGCCCGCAAACAATATTTCTTGAAATGGTATTCAGGAAAATTGAATTCCTGTTTGAAGGCGACTACATTAAACAGAAGAACCTTAATGCCGCGCCATGGACAGCTTCAAAGATATTTAAAAAAATGACGAAATGGGGGATCTTTTTCGGACTTTCAGTATTGATAGCAAATACTTTTCTGGCATGGATAATCGGGACCGATGAGCTTGTAAAGATCGTCACAGAACCTGTTCAAATGCACCTGGGCGGTTTTATTGCCATGCTTATCTTTTCGGGTGTATTTTATTTTGTATTTGTTTATTTCAGAGAATATGCGTGTATCTATGTTTGTCCCTACGGCAGACTTCAGGGGGTATTGCTTGATAAAAATTCCACAGTGATAGCATATGACTATGTACGCGGAGAGCCAAGGGGAAAAATTCATAAAGGCGAAGAAAGAACCAACGGTGACTGTATTGACTGCAAAGAATGTATGGCAGTATGTCCTACAGCTATAGATATAAGGAACGGTACGCAGCTGGAATGCGTTAATTGCACAGCATGTATTGATTCTTGTGACAGCATAATGGATAAGATAGGCAAACCGCGCGGATTAATAAGATTTGCATCGGAAAATAACATCAGGAATAAAACAAAGTTCAGGGTGACCGCAAGAGTAGTGGCTTATTCCGCAGTACTGGTAATATTGATGGGTGTATTAACATACCTGGTTTCAACGAGAAAACCGATCGATGTAACTATATTAAGGGCCCCGGGAATGATCTTCCAGGAACAGCCTGATAACAAGATAAGTAATTTATACACGATGAAACTCACCAATAAGACATTTAATGAGGTTCCGGTAACGCTTAAACTGGAAAACCGTGAGGGTGAGTTAAAGGTCATTGGTAATGATATAAAAGCAGGCTCAAATGATGTTTCAGAAACTAAGTTTCTTGTGCTGCTTCCTAAGAGCTCACTTACAACTATGAACATTCCGCTGGAAATAGGGCTATACAGCGGTGAAAATAGATTTGAGCTTGTGAAGATCAATTTTTTAGGGCCCGCTCCACAAATTAATTAAAGAGAAAAAAGGTGAAGTTATGAGCTGGGGAAAAGGAATTGTAGTTGTATTCATTGTATTTTTTCTTGGTATTGGAGTAATGGTTTACAGATCGATGACAAGGAATATAGACCTGGTTACAAACAATTACTACGAAAAAGAGTTGAAGTACCAAGAGCAGATAGATAAGATCAACAGAACAAACTCTCTTGAAGAAGGAGTGAAAGTAGAATTTAACGGCAGAGAGATAATAATCAACTATCCTGCGGGAAGGAAAGATGTAACCGGTGAGATCTCTTTTTACAAACCTTCTGACGCAAAGAGTGATTTTAAAATAAATGTTGAACCTACAGCAGAAATGAAGCAGGTGCTAAGCACCGATAATCTGCATAAAGGATTGTGGAAAGTACAGATAAACTGGGCAATGGACGGGAAAGATTATTTTAACGAAGAAAAGATCATGATACAGTGAATATATTTAGTTTCCCAAACGGGAGTTTAGGAAACAGGATAAAAAAATAACAGAGATGGAATTATTAACAGGATTTTTAGTCGGTTTGCTGGGAAGTTTTCACTGCATTGGGATGTGTGGGCCGATAGCCATTGCCCTTCCAAAGACAAATAATCCTGTTAGCTCAAGATTGATCTACAATTTTGGCAGAATTATCACCTATTCAATGCTGGGTCTGCTGTTCGGTCTGCTTGGTTCAAGGCTTGAAATGTTCGGGCTGCAGAGGATAATTTCCATTTCACTCGGCATCCTCATAATTCTAACGGTCATTACTCCTGTATCTTACAGGATCAGGGTATCTAACAGCCTGGGATTGTACAAACCGATAGGAATACTGAAAATGTATTTCGGAAGGATGCTCAAAACGCATACAATATCTTCTATGCTTGTTATAGGTTTGCTAAACGGTTTGCTGCCCTGCGGCTTTGTTTATATAGGCATTACAGGCGCAATAGCGGTTGGAAGTACATTGAATGGTATGCTGTTCATGGCTATGTTCGGTCTGGGCACACTTCCGGTTATGCTTGGTACATCACTGATAGGCAGCGCAATTAACATTAATTTACGGCAAAAGTTAACAAGGCTTCTTCCTGCGCTATCTATTGTTCTGGCTATAATATTTATACTTCGCGGATTGAACCTTGGGATACCTTATTTAAGCCCAAAGCTGGAGCATAAGCCGGATACTGAGGTGATATGTCATTAAAGAGGTTTATTGTGAAAATCCTTATTTGATAATTAAGGCAACATAAGATACAAGCCTTTGCCCCTGCCTTACTGCAGGCAGGTGTATGACAAGCTGTCAAGGCTTTGTAGAGACGACCCGGCCCGACTGGCATAGACAGTTGGGTCTTTTTTTTGTTAATTCTGATGGAACATCCCCCTCGATGATTTACGGTAGAATAGTTCGGTGAATGATCGGGGTATTTCTCCAGCCCGTAGTGATCGTTCCCCGTCAAAGGGGGGAAATTTGATGAATACAAACATACCTACCTGCTGTAATCGTTGTTACCGAGGCGGCTTTCGTATCTCTTTATGAGTTCGATATTTTTCTTTTCAACATCGCTCAGCATTCCGTCAACATTCTCAAACCTTGGAACATACCATTTTTCATACAAAAAATAATTGCGCATTTCTTCTTTTTTGAAAATATAGCCGTGCCTTGCGAAAATTTCATTACGCATAATTTTAAGCTCCCAAGCCGTTAGATTGCTTACATCATCACTTGTGAGCAGCCTTTCGGAGGCTTGAGGATAAATGCTGGAGTTGCCGGCTGAGGAATTTCCGTCAGTGTTCTCGTTCGTGTTTGAGGAGCCTTCGGAACGTTTCTGCATTTCGAGCTCTTTTTCTTTAAGCTGGAGTTCTTTTTCTTTGAGCTCAAGCTCTTTCTTTTTAAGATCGCTATCGGATGTTGTGTTATCGCTCTTTGAACAGATGGCACCTGTCAGTGCAAGCGCCAGAAATGGGATTAGTATTAGATTTTTCATGATTTAAAATAAATTTATGAGATTGCTTCGTCGCTTTCGCTCCTCGCAAAGTTATATAGAATGATTCATTTTTCATTGTTTATAGCTCATAGCTCATTGCTCATTGCTCATTGCTCATTGCACATTGCACATTATTTTCATCTTCCGTATTCATCGTAGTACTTTTCGGCATGTTCTTCGAATCGTTTAATGAGATCAATGTTTTTCTTTTCAAGATCGGTGAGCTGCCCCCTTACATCTGTTGATACAGGCATGTACCACGGAACGAACTGATCGAAAATGAACCTGACCCTTCGATTCTTAAATGAATAGCCATGACGGGCGTAAATTGCGTTTCGGATAATTTCAAGATCTCCTTTATACAGATTTTGCAGGTCTTCTTTCTTTAGTTCGGTAGTTGATCCGTTATATTTTGTGACTTCTGCAGTAAGCGATTCAATTCTATCGGGAAATTTGGGATCAGATCCATACAGCTCAGCCCACTGAACATTTTCAGGCAGCGAATGCTGCGGATCGTAAGCAAAATCCTTTTTGTAAAGATTGTAAGTTCTTTCAGTCACGTCAAGTTTTTTATCATTTGCCTGCCACTTGCCTTCCATATAGATCTCATTGGTATTAGCTTCATCGATCTTAACGGTAAAAGTAAACTTACCGTCATATTTATCATCGCCGGGTTCAGTTACCTCAGCTTTATAATTTGAGCCTTCTTTGGTGAACTTACCTTTGAACTGCCTGTTATTTCCCGCAACCACGCTGCGGCCGTACATCATATCACCTGCAAGTGAATCGATAAATACGGTTATACGGTTTTCGTAAACATAGTTTTTTGAATTATCATACACTGAGGCGGTGAAACCGCCGGTGTATGATCCTATGACGGGCAGTTTATCGGTCTTGGTTACAGGCGCGGGGTCATTGTTTGGATTGTTTGGATTGTTTTGCTGCTCTGTTGTGCTTCCGGTGCTGTTGTTTTCCTTCTGCTGAGTGTTCTGCTCTGATCTTTTACCGCAAGCAATTATGGCTATCAACATCAAAAGCATGGCTATTTTATTCAGGTAGTTCATATTACTTTATTTTTAGTTTTATAAATTTTCTTATCAGCATTTCCGCAATAATCAAATTGGGGATCCACCCCAGCCAGGCTACAATTTGATAGACATCCATTGGTCTTGGTTCAAACAGGAATACCAGCAGGTATTTCCATGCGCGAAGCGTGATGGCGGAAAGTGTCAACGCGAAAGATCTAATGAGGAATTCCCTGTGCGCTTTGTAATCATGCCGGGTGACCTTGACGATAGCCATTGCGGTGAAATATATCCAGAGTACAGCCAGAAGACAAAACGAGATTTGTGAAACTAATCCCCCGTTCGCATAAATTCCCATATAAAGCCCCGAGGGTCCCGCAAGCAGAATTACCACAGCTGCGTAAAGCCATCCGGTATATTTGTGAATCTGCGGGAAGCTTCGCCTGATATAGAGAGAGAATTGTGTGAGTCCCGCCGGTAGAACAAGCATAGCGGTATAAACGTGAGTAAAGAAAGCCATTTTGTAGAATGGAATGTTTATGACATCCTGCTTAATGCGGAGGAACGCGACATCAGAGTTATAAGGTATATATTGAAGAGTGATCTTAAGCAGCAGATATGAAAAGTAGGTATATATCAGGATAAGCAGAAAGTAAAAGACCTTTGCACCTGAAATTTTAAAGCCGGAGGCTTTAATTGAGTTTGACCTTTTTTCAATGGCTGCCTGCATAGATAAAATTGTGATTTTACGAATATAGCACATGGAAATAATCATCACAACGGGAAAAAAAAATCAATAACGACAAAAATCATATTTTACATTGATACCCGTCATTTTTAGGATAAAGTACAAATAGTATCTTTGTAACGGTACTTATTGAGGGCTGCTCCTCGGTAAGGATGGATGAAGGTGGCATTGAGCCATTCAACAAGGCGGGAGGGATCCCGCTTTGTGTTTATATATAGTACATTACTTTTGTAGAGACGATCCGGCGGGTCGTCTTTTGTTATTATTGCTTCTTTGCACTTCGACTCCGCTCAGTGCGACATAATTTTAAGATGTTTGAACATTTGTTATTATAGAACATCCCCATCGATGATTTGCGGTAGAAGAGATTAGGGTATAATTGCGGTAATTATGAAACCCGGAGTGATCCTCCCCCTTCAAAGAGAGGATTTTAGAAGCGGTCAGAAGCGAGAAACAGCGTGCCCAAGCGGAAGCTTGGGCACGAGAATAGATGGAATATCGAGGTTAATCTTGCTGCTGAAATTACATTAATTCAGTTTGAAGGAAAACGGAACTGTTACCCACACTTTTACCGGTTTGCCGTTCTGCAAGCCGGGTGTAAACTGGAGCTGCATGGATTTTGAAGATACCTCATCCCTGAATACTTCGGGTCCGCTGATACTTCCTATCTTGATAACGTTTCCGGAAGGATCGACAAGGACTTTAACTGTTACTTTGCCTTCTATTTGCGCTTCTATAGCCATCGGCGGATAAACCATTGAGGACCTGACTTGCTGCAGATTCACGCATTCGGGCGCTTTTTCCACTTCAAAAGACTGGTAAACAGTTTTTTCCTTTTCTTCAGTAATTTCCTTTTTTATGATCTTCTCTTCTATCTTCTTATCTTCTATCTTAACAACCCCTGAATAATTGAATTTACCCGTATCACCGGTGCTGGAAACGGGAGTTTTAATTTCTTCGAGTTCTTTCTGGGTTTTAATGGTCTCAACATCAGCTTTTTCCTTCGCGACCGGCTGCGGTGTTAACGCCTCCAGGTCTTTAGTTGGAGCCGTAAGTTCTTCCACTTTTGGCGGCGGTGTTTCTTCGTCAAGAGCCGATGGCGGCGGTTCAAGATCAGTTAATGAGACATTAATTATTCGCTGCTGAATATTTTTCGATTCCTGTTCCTGCTTATACATTTGATAATAGTGCGCTCCGCCATAAGCCGCAACTACACAAATATGCAGAATTATTGAATAGATCAGACCTTTCTTCAGGTATTTACGATATGGTAACTTTAACTCATCAGTAAAGCTTGAAGGAAGACTGTCTAATGTAAAAATAGCGCTCATAACAACGCCCTCCTGTTATTTGTTAAATTGAAATTGATAAAAAAATTAAAAGCATCCTCCTGCATTTGAGTGGGATGCTCTGTTAAAATCCTGAGGCTGCCGTATTTAACAACCTGTTTCATGATATTTATTTAACTAAATGAACTCTCTCTATAGAATTATACCTGTTTATTGATTATTGGTTCCTGGTAATTTTATCAGGCATGTACAAACTGTCCGTTTTTCAGTTTAGTTCGCATTTCTTCAAGTTTTTGCCGAGGCAATAGAATGTTTATTTCGTGAACAAGCATATTATTTTTCTTCACAGCGTCACGCTGCAGAAGATCTGCCAGGGCTATCATTTCGGCCTGCAGCAGGTCCTTTTCTTTCCTGATCTCATCGTTTTCAGAAAAGATATTTTTGAGCGCATCAAACAGCAGTAAAATATTCGCGTTTTCATTAATCAGCGCGTCAGCAAGCCCTTTTTCGGGCATAGCCTGCTTCAATTCTTTGAACAGAATGTCTTCTTCCATTTTGAACAGCGCGCTAAGCTCATTATAAAAACCGTTCACGGTTTCGTTGATAGTTTTTATCACGTGGGTATTAATACCTTCTTTTTCAATATCCCAGTAAAGTTCATCAAGGGCAGCCGCCATATCCGTCATTCTGCTGTATTCTTCTTCGAAAAAGCTAATCGGGCTTTCTGACTGTTTAACCTTAAGGCTGAATATTTCTTTATTTTTCATGTCAGTTCAGGCAAATTTTGTTTAAAGATACTATCTCTATTTTGACTTTAGTGCTGATGCTCTCTTTCATTTCTTTTTCCGTGCCAGTGATGCAGCAGGAAACGGGACAGACTGCATTACACCTTGGTTCAGAATAAACGTTGCTGCACTCGCTGCACTTAGAAGGGATTACGTAATAGTGATCGAAAGACTGGTAGTATTTTGCCATATACAGGTTATTCAGAAATTTAGGGCGTTTGGCATCGCCGCCGGCAGAAGCCGGATTATTGAGCTTAGGCATTATTGCGTGCTCGGGGCACTCGGTCTCGCATGCACTGCAATTGATACAATCATCTGTAATATGAACTGCCATATTGGAATCTGTTAAACGTGTTCGCTGCCTGAAGCAGGAAAGCAACGCACTTTTACTTTTGAGTAAAATGGTAAAGGTTTAAAGTGTGCTCGTATTCCACTTATCCTGTTTCTTTCTATTCAAAAATAGCATTTAAACGCATGCGTTTCCTATGATGTTGCTCAATATTCAATATGATATATATCATATAAAAAACCCGTAAATTCTGAAATTTACGGGTTTTAAAATGAATCTCTCTTAGTACGGCTGCGGTTATTTCTTTTTGCCGGCGGCCTTTTTCAAATTTACGATGAGTATGGGTATATGAGAGAGCCTTACAATCCCCTCAGATACATCTTCGGAAAAGAACCTGCGGAGTCCCCTTTTGCCGTGCGTACCAATAGCGATAAGATCGGCTTTCACTTCCCGGGAATAGTTCAGGATGCCTTCTTCTTTCATGTAGTCGTTATACACAGCAGTTGTAAACTTACCGCCGAATTTTTTGCTGAAAGCGCTGAGCAATTCCCTGTCATCCTTAGTTTTAGAAAACTGATCCATGGTATTGATCTTAAGCAGGTGGATCTCGGAAGAGTTAATTTTCGCGACTTCCTTAACAAGCGGGAACACGCTGTAAGCTTCAGGAGAAAAATCTGACGCAAACACTATTTTTTTAAAGAGTCCTTTAACAGGCTTAAGCGGAAAAACTATGACGGGTTTCAGGGAGAATCTAACAACTCGTTCCGCGTTGCTTCCGAGTATCACTTCCCGGATATTCCCTGCGCCATGAGAGCCCATAATAATGATATCACATTTAATTTTATCGCCGTAGGCAATTATCGCATCGTGGATGTTTGAAGTGACTTCACAATGCGTTGTGACCTTCAATCCTTTTAAGGAAGCCCTGCTTTTTAGGGCGGCGAGTTTCTTATTTGCCGCCTTCAGCAGACTTTCATTGATGCCTTCAATCATAATGGCGGCAGGCGGAGCCATAACGAGCGGATCAGCGGCATAATAGTAGTTCGAGACCTCGCAGGCATTGAAGATATGAATTGAAGCCCTTGTTTTTTTTGCCAGTTCAGCGGCGGCATCAAGTCCGTAGTAAGAAGGTTCAGAAAAATCTGTGGGAACGAGTATTGTTTTCATGGTCATAGAATTTTAGAATTTATTTATTTACCAGCCTTTAATAATTCGAGTTCAGCAAGAGCTTCTCTTTCCATTTTTTTAAGCCTGGTATAATAATCCGGGATCTCCCGCAGGTGTGCAAGAGCAATTTTTGCTGTCATTGTAAGATCATCATTTGTGATATTGGTAACAGGGTCGGTTAGACCGTGCTCTAACTCCACTTCCAGCCCCATCCGGAACTGCTCGATATCATAAACGTTCCAGTCGATACCCAGCTGCTCTCCGGCCCATCTTGCTTCTTCCGTGGAAAATTTTGTTCGTATTGACATGATCTATAGGTATTAAAGTTAATTGCTGATACAAAAATAACTAACTTAGATATGAATAAACATTCAAAAAAAGTGTTTTATTGCTAAAATATTGCACTTTGGAAACAGTCATTATTGAGTGAACAGGGACTACCCCCTCCTGCTTCGCTCCATCCCCTCGCAAGAAGGGAAATAATAATGAAATTTTTCTGATTCGATCGCACTGATCATGCAGATCGAGTTACAAATAAGCAGAAGCTTCTATAAATTAAACAAAATCCAGGGTTAATCAGTTCTGAAAGAAAGGAATAAAAAAACTGCGCCATTGGGTTTTAGCGCAGTTTATAGAAAAGGAAATACAAATGAAAAATTGGTTATTAACCTTACAGTGCAGCCGGTCTAACATTCACCACAGCGGTACTTTTGAGAAGAGGCAGATTAAGTATTTTTATATTACCTCCTGAAAAAGTGATAAGTCCGCGGTGTGTAAATTCAGTTATGATCTTTTTCATGTAACTTTTGGAAGTACATGTGTAGCTTGCAAGTTCATCAATTGAAAGATGAATATTGAGATCTTTGGTTTTATTAACGCCGTACTTTTCTACTAAAACAAGCAGAGTATCAGCAAACCTTTCATCAGACATTTTTTCGCTTATGCGAACGATATGATCTTCCATGGAATCGATCCTGGAGCAGAGGCTCTTCATCACCAGCAGCTTGTAAGTGTTATTTGAGTTAATGAGCTTCATAAACTCACTTGCTGAAATAAAACTGGCCCTGGTTTCAGAAATTGCGGCCGCAGAATTTGTGTATGGATGATTGTTGACTACTGAATGCAGACCCAGGATCTCGCCGGCAGTTGCCAGATGAAGTATTCTTTCCTGCTGGTCATGCTCTTCCTTGAATATTTTCACGCTGCCGGATTCCAGACAATACAGGCCGGCAGGCTGATCGTTTTCCTTAAAGAGAACGTCATTTTTATGAAAAATGAACTGGGTTAGTTCTCCGTAATTTTTTATGATCTCTTCTAAACCAGTGTTGGTTGCCATTTTGTTATAAAATTCAATTTCATAACAAAATTAGCTCTTTTTCAATGCATTTTACAATGATTTGAATCATGAAAAAACATGATTTATGTAGTTAGAAAAGATGATTTAAGGTGTGTAGTATAGTATTGTTAAAACTAATATTTACTTATCTGATGATCTTTTAGTCGTAAATGTGCGCAGTTTTTACCAATCCCTGGTGGTTATTTACCTTTATCTTTTTACCAATGAGGTCAATAAGTTTTTCACTCTTAAAATCAGAAAGGATCCTTATGGTTGTTTCTGTAGCAGTGCCGACAATGTTGGCGATATCTTCTCTTGATATCACAGCATTGATGGCGCCTTCTTTATCGGTTCCGTAGAACTCAAGAAGCATAAGCAAGGCTTCTGCCATTCTTTCCCTGACCGGTTTTTGCGCAAGACCTGTAAGCCTGCTTTCGGCTTCTTTGAGATCGTGGGAAAGAAGCTGCATCATTTGAGTGGATAGATCAGCGTTGGTGTGTAAAAAATCGAAGAATGTTCTCTTAGGAATAAAGCAAACAGTGGCATCTTCCATAACAGCAGCAGTGCCTGAATAAGCTTCTCCGCTAATAAGAGAGCGGTAACCCAGTACATCACCTTCTTTAACCAGCCTTAATATCTGTTCTTTTCCTTCTTCTCCGGTTTGGTAAATTTTTATTTTGCCTTTGTTAACGCAATAAACCCCTGCAGGTTTATTTCCTTCATTAAAAATGATCTGACCTTTTTTATAAATACTGCAATTCTTTTCGGAATCCATTTCGTTAACCTGCGAAGCGGTAAGAGAGCAGAAAACATTTCCTAGCCTTGAGCGGCATTCATCACAAACGGGATGTTCAAACTGGGGTTTCATATTTTTTAATTACTTTGTTAAAGTAGTGTCTAATCAGCGTAAATCCAGTAATTATTTACATCAATTATACATGGCAGAAACATAAAAATAAAGCCATAATTACATCAAAAATCATATTTTTAGTTAACCAATAGTACAAGGTTAATTAGTAAAAAACAATAACTTAGAAATATGATATGTATAGTTCGAGGTTTTTTTGTGTGAATTGCAGTTTAACGTTGAAATTTTTTTCGTACCAATACCTTAGGATCTCAGCCTTGCCTTCAAAGATCAGCATTGCAAGTTCAGTAATGTCATCTTCCACAGCATTTTTCGGAACGAGATCTTTGATCTCATTTTCATATCCAAAAACCTGAACAACACTATCGTATATTTCAACAAAACGGTTTGCCGTCGGGTGATTTATAGTGCAGATGTAACCAAGGCCTTTATTAAGAAGAACCCTATCGAAAAGACCTGCGTCATTTTTCAGATAGAACTCAGTACCTATGGCATCAAGAGAATTATTGAAAACGTAGCCTGTGGTATCATTGGGATCAGATACATTGATCCCGCATACAGTTTGCGAAAAAAGATCAGAATGAAGCAGCATAAAAAAAAGGGCGTAAATAACAAATTGTTTTTTTACCATCAGGTCATTTTATTTTACATCACGTATTATACGGTTCAGTTTATATATCTTAACAAACTCGCTTTCCAAATGGTTCGTGGGCGGATATTTTGTGTTAATGCTGTAAAGAGTGATGAGTTTCTTCTTTCTATCCCAGCTGATAAGTTTGGCATTAGCTTCTATGGTATCGGGCATTGATTTGAACACGGCAACCACGGCAGTATTATCCTTGATCTTTTCGGTGTGTTCGCTGCAGAGCAGCTTATCACCGGGGTTAATGTATGGTTTCATTGAGTCACCTTTGGCAATAAGGATAAAGGGATTTATCATGGAGCCGGTATCTGAGAGATCTGTGATCTTAACGGCATTATCCAGCCATGTAGCAGAAGGCGACCCGCACTCCGCATAGCCAAGTACAGGCACGCGCCGGAATTTAATGCTTTTGCTTTCGCTCTCGGCCCTGTTTTTGTGTTCAGCCCCGAACATTGAATCAACCGAAATGCCGTGAATAAGCCTGATCTTTTCGAGCTGGTCAATTGTCCAGTCGCTTAAGCCCCTTTTGATCTTGCTGAGCGAACCGGCATTTTCATCAATGCTGTTAGCGAGAGCGTAAATTGAGTTGATCCCCTTTGCCGCCAGCATAGGGAAAAGTCTGTCGTTGATCTTCCGGGTAAGCGAGCGGTCTTTTTTGCTTTTTTTCTTCATATTTAATTACTATATAACAATAAGTTATGAAAATATATTTGCTATTACCACATATTGCACTTGACATATATGCAATTTGCATATATCTTTGTAAGGTTGATTTGATACTTTTACAAATATAAGAATAAAATCCTTAAACTAAATCACAAAACAATTTCACAAAATACCCTTATGGCGATAAAAGAGATACTGACAAAAATTACCACTGAAACGGCTAAAAAAGCGATAGAGCTTGCTAAGTTTGGATTGAGTTTACTTCAGATAGAAAAACTGCTGGGCCAGAGTGAAGGCACGATCGAAAGATACGCGAAAAAATCGGCCGCATTTAAACGTGATTCAGAAATTGCGGAACTAAGGGTGCAGATAGCAATAGAAGAAGCGTTCATAAAAAGAGCAATGGGATATGAAGTCACAGAAAAACAGCTGATTCGCGTTCCCTCAGAAGAAGGAACTGATGAGGATAATACAATACTTAAAGAAGTGCGTATTGTGACAAAGACGGTTCATCCTGATCTGGCGGCAATACTGGCATGGCTTACAAACAGGGATGGCGCAAGATGGACAAAGAATCCGGCTGCTGCCGATAACAAGGGGTCATACGAAGATTTCCTGAAGAAGAACAAAACAGCAGAAGACGAAATGAAGGTTAACTCTTAACACTGCAGGACAAAAAAATATGAACAATAACCCATCCTATCTTACAAACAGATGGTTTGAAATAAATAAAAGAGCCAGGGAACATCCCGTACAAGTAATGCTTGATTCAGATATAGATTCAGAAAAGTACAGAAATTTCATTATAGCCGCAGGCAGAAGATCGTTCAAAACAGAAAGATTCGCCAAGAGGCTGCTTATCAAAAGCTGCGTGCGTTCAAGGAACTACAGTAAACGGTATTTCGCGGGGGCACCTACCAGGCAGCAGGCAAAGGAAATCTTCTGGGATGACTTCAAAAAACTATCGCACCCGGAGTTTGTATTAAATGTGAATGAAACTTCACTAAAGATAACCTTTGTAAACGGATCAACACTGCGTGTTATCGGTCTGAAAGAATTCAAGCGGGTGCAGGGGCAGTTGATGCACGGCATAGTTCTTTCAGAATACCAGGATTGCGACCCGGGAGTTTACAATGAATCAATTGAACCGATGATAAACGATACCCGGGGCTGGTGCATTAAGGAAGGCAGACCTTTCGGTAAAAACCACTTCTTTGATGATTTTCTAAAAGGCAAAAAGAAGCAAAAGGGCTGGAGTTCTTATCACTGGACAAGCGAGGATATATTGAGCGCGGAACAGATAGAGGAAGCAAAGGCAAATCTTGCAAAACCTGATTATGAGCGAGAATACAAAGCCTCATTTGAAACCGCGACACAGCGGCCATATTACAGCTACACAGAAAAGAACAACAAACGAATGGAATTTTTGCCACACCTGCCGGTAATAGTGGCATGTGATTTTAACGCGCAGGAAAAACCCATGAGCTGGGTAGTAGGCCAAAGGCATAAACAAGGGAATACAGAAATAACATACTGGCATAAAGCACTATCGTTCCAGTACACAAACACCTTAACAATGTGCAGGATACTGGACGAGGAACATCTGCAGTCACTGCAGTGCGGCTACCCGAAACAGATAATTTTTTATGGTGATTACGCCGGCCGGAAGCATACATCAAATTCCAGCACAAGCGACTGGGAAATAATTGAGAATTATTTCAGCCGGAAAACAAGAATCGAAAAAAGGATAAAGCCATGCATTTCAATCCGCGATTCAATAGGAGCAACAAACGCGCAGCTGTGTAATTCAAAGGAAGAGATACGGCAGTACGCGGATCCTGTAAACTGCGCGGAGCTTATCAAGGACTGGGAATACTGCGCATGGAAAGATAACGGCAGAGAACTTGATGAAAGGGACCCGTTGAGAACTCATTTATGCCGCGCTGTGGATTACTACAATGAGTATGAATACTCAATTCGAGGGAGACCGGAAGCAGTATCATTCAGAACAATATAATAACATTAATATAACCAACTATGCTCTTAACAGGAAATATTTTCAGTGAACTTAACAAAGCATTCACCACAGCTTTAAAGAAAAGTGAAATCCACAGATTGGCAATTCACGAAGAATTCGCAGCCTTTTATAACAACGATTATGAAACTATTTGCTCATACCTTCGCGAAGCGACTTTGAACAACCCATTTTCAGAAGAAACTCTTAAGGATCTCAGGTTCAGGCATATAAACATAATCAAAAAAATAATTAACAGGATAACGAGCGGAATATTTACGAAAGATCCGGTAATTAAGCATGTTGAGGCTGAGAAAAGTCAGCAGGATTTGTTAACCGAACTATTGACCGAATGCAGGTTTGTACAGAAAATTAAAGAGGCGTTCCGAAAGGCTGTTTACTTTAATACTGTTGAAGCGAATGTAATATGGGATCATGAGATGCAGCGGATAAGGATAGATATAGTTACACCCAACAATTACACAGTTGAAACAGGAGGTGACTACCTGGAGAAATCGGTAATTGCGGTACGCAAGGCTGATAAAGCCGGTGAGATATACTGGTCGGTTTGGAGCGAAACGGGACACTACCTTGTTAAGGGTGATGCAATAATTCCCCCTGAAAACAACAGTGAGATGGTGAATCCATATTACAACCCGGCAAGCAAAAGCAGCTCGCTTCCCTTTGCAGCGCTGAGGATAGAGGAAGGTGAAGATTATTTTGGTGAGCCTAACTGGAATATTTTCCTTCATCAGAAAAACCTGGATATCAGGCTTACCGATCTGAATGAAACGGAACTTAAGACGCTGCACCAGATCTACCTTGGAATTAATACCAATTTCACTGCGGGTGAATCATTCAAAGCAGGAGATTTTAAGCAGATAAATAATGTAAAGGATGATGATAAGGAACCGAAAATAGAAAGCATAATTTCCAATGCTGATTACGGCGCGGTGAGAGATAACATTGACTGGCATAATAAACTGGTACTCAGCAGCGAAGCTATCGGTGGGAATTCCGCAAGCACAGAAGTAACAGCTGAATCAGGAGCGGCTAAGAAGATAGATGAACTTGAACTATTTGAACGCAGGGAAGAATATAAAACAACGCTGCACCATTTTATGGCTGAGCTTCTAAGAGTTATAACGATGGTGTGGAATTGCTACAATCCAAAGCAGGCTTTGCCTGCGGATGGAAAGTTTGATGTGAGATTTACAGAAGCTGATATGTTTGAGACAATTGACGATAAACGGAAGCGGTACGATATGGCAATAAATTTCGGCTACAAAGATACGATCGATATTGCCGCGGAAGAACTTGAAGTAAGCGAAGATGAAGCGAAGGAGATAATCAGGGTAAGGAAAGAGCGGAGCAATGCAGAGGCATGAATGCAGAATTATGAACAAACTTAAAAATAAAATTAAATAAGACCCCCTCCCTGCTAAAGCAAGATCCCCCCTTAGTAAGCGGGAGTCGAAACTGATAATTAAATAGAAAATAATCTTAATAACACTAATAAATAACCATGGAAATAACATTTAACAGTGGTGATAGTTCTCAAGGCGGAGGCGGTTCAACTCCGGAAGAGGACATCACCATAACAAAAGCGGAGCATGAAAAGCTTGTAAATGACTCAAACGAATTTATGAAACTTAAAGAAAGTTCGGGGAAGTCAGAAGGCAGGATAAAGGAGCTTGAAGGTAGTGTAAACGCGTTGACCGGTGAAAAGGAAGAGCTTGCTCAAAGATTCGCAGACCTTGAAGGAAATGTTAAGCAGCAATTCTACGAACAGCTGCCGGAAGAACATAAGAAGATCGCGGAGCTGATACCCACCATAGAAGGGCTGAAGGAATATGTTAAGCTCAACGCGGCAAAGCCGCCTGCGGGGAGTGATTCCAACCGGCCGGGAACAGGCACAGGAGATAACTTCAACAGTAAATGGGATGAGCTTAGCTACAATGAAAAGGAGGAGCTCCGCAAAAAAAGGCCGGAACTCTGGCGGAAGTTGTATAGAGAGAAATTTGGGTTTAACAATGAACAATGAACAATGATCAATGAACAATTAGAAGTTGATTAATTATCTTACACTAAACAATTTCACTATTTCAATATTTCACTATTTGAATATTTCACCATACTAACTAACACTTTTACAAACTAAAAACAGAAAGTAATCTTATGGCATCATTAACATTGGATGATCTAGCGGGTAAATTCCAGAGTGAGACCTTTAAAGCCACACTGCGCGGAACATTTACCAAGGCATTAAGTTTTTTCGGATCAGGTTTTATGACTGAGGCGCCTGATGAGGTTGTTGATCCCAACCAGACAGGAACATTCGGCAATCTGCCTCAATGGAACACGGATACCAGCGATCCCGACCAGATAACAACATCTTCAACAACTCCGATAAACAAGCTTTCAGCATACAAGGACCGGTTTTCATGGATGGAACTTGAAAAGGGCTGGGGCGCGCAGGAGCTTGTGAACACGGTTGCAGGCAGAGGTAACGATATGATCGAAGAAATTGCGGTTCACATCGGTGAATACTGGGCGTACGCGCTGCAGAAAAGGGCGATCAATATTCTAAAAGGCAATTTTGCCACCGCACTTGCATCAAGCCACTCAACAGGCAACACATATTCAGGTGATACAATTTCAAACGCGGGAGTACTGGCGGCAAAATACAAGCTGGGCGACTGGCACAGAATGCTCAGCCTTATATTGATGCACTCAAAAGTACACGGGGATGCGGTGACAAATAATCTAATAACCTTCCCGGCGGGTCCGGTTGGCAACAATACATTCGTAACGGGCAATCCGGGCCAGATACTCGGGTTGATGCCCTACGCTGATGATGACCTTACAGCAACAGCGGGAGTGTATTCAACTTTCCTCGGCGGAAGAGGTTCAATGGTGTACAAGCTTCGCAACAGACCCGGCAGCGCGATGACAAACCGCAATGTTGTAAAGACCGGCGGAATTTATCTTGAGCTGACCCGCGACGCGAAGCAGGCGGGGGGAACAGATGAAATAATTACCAGGGTATCATGTATGGTGCATACCCCGGGCGTAGCCTGGGCGGATGCCGCGCCTGAGAATCCGACCTTAGCGCAGCTTGCAACAGGAAGTAACTGGTCAAAGGTGGCACCCGATAAACTCATAAGGGTAGCTGAACTGAAAACTGAGTAAAAGGTGATAAACCTCACCCCCTACCCCTCTCCTAGCAGGAGAGGGGGGCAAAATATTCAAGATTATCGAGTTGGGGTCAATGATTGGTTTGACCCCTGGCCATCTCCAAAAAAAACTGCTTAGGCAGTCAAGGGAGAGGGTGGCAAAGTAATCTGAATAAAAGCTGACCTCACCTTCTGCCCCTCTCCTAGCAGGAGAGGGGGGCAAAATATTCAAGATTATCGAGTTGGGGACAATGATTGGTTTGACCCCTGGCCATCTCCAAAAAAAACTGCTTAGGCAGTCAAGGGAGAGGGTGGCAAAGTAATCTGAATAAAAGCTGACCTCACCTTCTGCCCTACTCCTAGCAGGAGGGAAAGGGGGGGAAGAGTAATCAAGATCACAGCAAAGTGAACATATCAGCAAAAGAATTTTCACCCTTACTTTAAATTCCTCCCCTGCTCAATAAAAACGGGCAGGGAGAGGTAAATATTAAACAACATCAAAGAAAGATATAATGAGTAATACAAACATAAATGAATCCCCGGGTAAAAACGAAATATATGATATCAATCCTTCTATACTGAATTCACCAATGGGTTACAGCGCGGTTATTGAAGGTGATAACATTATGGTGGTATCACATTTATTCGGTGAAGGATTCAACAGCCGCAATGAGAAGATCAGGCTAATAAAAGAAGAGGGATTCGTGCTTATCAATGGTGAGAAGACGGCATCAGGCAAATTCGAGAACCTGAGTGATACGCAGCTTTTCCAGCTGGTTTCAGCGGGAGTAATTCTGATGAATGAAAAACAGATAGCTGATTTCAGAAAGAAGTTTTTCGGGAAGAATACAAAACAAAGCGAAAAGAAGAACAGGTAAAAAAACAGTTTTTCCGCAAGCATAAAAAAACAAATTAACACTTACAAACTATGCCACTAGAAGAATATTTAACAGAAACGGAATTAAAAAGCTGCATACCGGAGCTGCACAGGTTTTTGTGGAGTGAAGAGGAAGATTATTCCATGCAGAAACTGCAGGCTTTAAGCGAAGTGCGAACTGAGCTTATAAGCCGCGGGTTCAAACCCGCAGAGATCATGCCAAGGCTGTACCTTCGTCACGCGGGAGTTACCGAAACGACAGATCACCAAACCGCTCCCACAGGCGAAGATGAAGCAGCAAGGCTGCGTTACGTGCTTGATGTGAAAGTTTTCACAGCGGGCGGACTTAAAACTTTTATTTTGGAAGGCAGCAATGATAAAAGCAGCTGGTATGAGCTTGAAACACGCAAGGCTGAAGCCATTGGAATTGTAACATTCCTGCTTAAGGGTTCATACTTATACTACAGACTCAGGGTAACCATCACAGGCGGCGCAATTGATTACGAAGCGTTCCTGTGCGATACCGGCATTGAGCGGCTTGTAATGTATAAATGGCTCGAGCTAATTCTGCTTGACCGCTTCACGGAAGAAAATGATCAGTATCACCTGAAGATGAAATATTTCAGGAGTGAATACGAATTGCTGCTGAACAAGATTAAAATCTGGGAAGATGATGATGGCGATGGACATGTGAGCAGAAGTGAATACAATACAACAACAAACATCAGAATACTAAAATAGACGACTATGCTTTATAAAGTAATTTGCGATTGGATTAGTGAGAAAATCACTTTGATGAATGACACTCTGCCCGAACAGGAAAAATTAAAACCGGTTAATGTAAATTTTGAGCCGGATATGCTGCCTGCGAACTTAAGGGATAATTCATATTTCATAAAGTTGAGTGAAGTTGCGTTTGGCGATGATGAAGCAGGCGAGATCTCAGTAAATGTAAAACTTGAATTTCATTTCAGGCTGTATAAAAGATCAACTGAAATTTACAAAAAGCTGATAGATGACAAGCTATTCAGGTTCTGTAATATACTGAATTATAATACTGAATCAGGGCTGGAGTATGTTTCCAACGGAATAACGATCGCAAACATATGCGGCATCAATATCAGCCAAATAGATAAAGCATACAAGGGCGGTGAGTATATTTTTCCAGTGGTGGGGTTTGAGCTGCAGATTTTCAGTATGAGTAATGAGTAATCCCGCCATGGCGGGACTTCGAAAATTACTTCGTAATTTTCTTGTGAGCAATTAATTATAAAACTGAAAACTATAAACAATAAATTATAAACTATAAAAAATTATGGCAAGAGCATTAAGAGATAAAGGCGGTAACCAGCTGGTGATAGTTGAGCTTGACGACGAGCTTGGATTACCGGGAAGCATTACAAACGGTGTAAACGCGCTGAACTGCGGACTGATATTAGAGTCGGGGGTGGATATTGAGACCAAGACCGAAAAATTCAAAGCGGAAGACGGCAGAACTTACGGCCAGGATGAAGAGTACGAAGGCAAAACAACGGGCGTGCTTATGGAAAGCTCAAAGCTGCTGGCTGATTACCTTGCCTTCGGCACAAGGGGCAAGCTGCACCTTGAGATAAAGTACCAGGGTATAAAAGGCGGCAAACACCAGGAGGTATTTAAGATTGCGGATGTGACTCCACAAATGAGCTTTAAAACTCCAGGCGGAACAAAAGCGATGAAATATGAATCAGTTTCGATCGTGCAGTCACAACCTGTAGTGATATCAGGCGCGAACATTTCCGCGATTGAAGCCGCGCTGGGTGTGAATATCAGGGCAGCGGGTCCAGTTACCATACCTGCGGAGCGTGAGCATGTGATAATGGAGACGGAGGTGTAAGTGCTGAGGTTACAGGTGGCAGGTTGACAGGATGCAGGTTTCATGATTTCGGATTGCTGATCTTTAATCGAGGATTAAAGACAAGATATTAACAACTAGTAATTGAAAAAAACAAATAAATGGAAAATATATTTGAATTTAACGGAAAGAAGTACAGACTGAGGGAGCTTGATCTTGACCTGCTTCACAGGGCAACTCCCCTTTTAACTAAATACAGGGAGCTGCATTATAAATATACCAGCACTCTAGATACAACGAAACTGGATGAAGCGGAAAATGAAGTGTTACTTCTAAAAAAGGCGCTGGATGAAATAACGGAACAAGACAGCGAAAACTCTGAAGTTTACAGCAGGCTTTCGGGAAAGCTAAAGAGCGCGGAGGAAAAGTTGAATTCCACGGAATTGATAACTATAAGGCAGTACATAAATGATATGCAAGCGCTTGCGCTGTATGAGATAATCACTGACGCTTCATTTATGGCGAAGCTGCTGAGTGAAATACTTGTAAATGATTCAAGCACCGGAAAAGTGATCATCATAGAGAGTGATCTTAAGGATCCCAGCTCACTTGAGTTCATTAAGCGAATCATAGCAGATTTTTTTTTGCTTATGCCGGCTCTCAGCGGGCATTAGAAGATCTCAGGGGGAGTTTCGGCTTCACCGGAAGCGCTTATATACCTTTGCCCGAAAAGTATGAAATACCGGAACGGCTTGTATACAAATACATGCAATGGTCACTGGCAAAATATTACGGGCTTAAGCCCGGCGAAGCGGCCGCAATGAAAGAAATTGATTTCTGGGAAATGATAAAATTCGAAGAGCTTGAGCAGGCAAAGATGCAGTATTTTATGAAGCTGAGGGAACAATAATTCCCAAACCAAAAAACTTAACACAACTATGAACATAAGATCACAGGAATTAACGGAACTTGTAACCGGATTGAACAAGCTGATCGGTGAGATCAGCAGGCTGCCACTGACCCGAAATACATCACAGCCACTTGCTGCCAGGCAGGGTGAAAACTATCCAGAAGTAAATGAAAACATTCGCGGTGTAACATTTGATATTGCGGGGAATTTTGAAATAATGCTTGGTACAACCAAAAGTATGCTTGTAAATATGGGATTGATGGATTCCGGGTTTGCGAAGACGGTGCAGATAATTGTGCAGTTACTTGGCTCCATAACCCGAGGTTCATCAGGCGGCGGAATATTCAGCGGACTGCTTGGTGTAATTGGCGGATTGATCGGCGGTCCATTAGGCGCAGCCGCCGGCACGGGAATTGGCAGTATATTTGGGAACTCCATGCAATCAGTAAACACACAGGTCAACTCAGCGGCACACGCCGCTCCGCAGATGATAAACCAGGTGATCATAAAAAATCCGGTAACATTTGCGCGCGCTTTTGATGTTGAAGTGAGGACCCGGAGTCTGCGGGGAGGGATTGATCTATAATGCCGGTTTATATTAAAAAATACCACGGTTCGAATTATTTCAGTGAGCGCGAGTATGTTGATTCAATTGAACTGACCCACATACCCGCCGACGGGCTGCCTATATTCAGATTTGAAACAGAGGATCCTGCCGGATTAGGTACATACAGGGCGGGTGATTTTGACCTTAATATTTCTCTGCTGCAGAAGGAAAGATCAACCGGCGGCAAGGATATAAGGGAATTTTTCCTCGGGGAGGAGCGTGATTATTATTACCTGGTGATCCTTAAGACAGGCGCGCAAAGCTTCAGCGGGATTTCGCAGCAATCACAAATACACGCGGATTACACCTATACGCAGAATCGCTGGTTTGTAAAACTAACCTGTAAAGATATATTGATCGAGTGGGCAAAACGCTGCGAAGCAGCGGCGAATTCCACAATAAACTTTGCAAATGGCGAGCAGCTTACTTTTGAGGAATATATGATACGACATTTTGCGGGACTTACATCGGGAGTGGTAATGCTGGGCCTGCCGCAAAAATCTTATTTAAGCAGGCTGCGTGAGCTTTACAGCAATATACAGTGGTGTTATGCGCTGGGCGATTACAGGAATTTCATTACCGGACAGGAAAATATCAGCCGCTGGGAGACCTTTAAGGAACTTGCAAAGGGGCTGGGATTCAATTTTGAAATGTACTTGAATCCCGGAAGTGAATTTACGAACGAGCCTGAATTTGTATTCAATATATTTTTTCTGAGTGACCTTTTAGATGAAGAGCCGCTTGAAGTTGAGACAATTGAAATATCTGAGTCTATAACAGCTCCCCGTTTAGAGTGGCTGTTCCTGAAATACAGGAGTTTTGTTTTCCCTGAGGCGGAGTACAGTGACGGAATATTTTTCAATGGTGATACCATTTACCAGAGCGATACAAATCACGGTGACGGTACGACACTTTATCCAACGTGCGCGCTGACTTTTAACGGCAAGATGTTGAGTTATGTAAATGGGAATCAGATCACAGAAAAATCACTGATGAAGGATATTGATTATAGGGATTTTGGGCTGAAGTTGTATGGGTATGATTTTATGACAGGGAGACCTATCGGTAAATTGTTCCCTTTGAACGAAGCGCAAGGTGGAGGGATAGCTTATTCTAGAATTTTCAATTGTGCCAGGGTGCATGGTGGAAATATTGATTTTTATGATTTTGCTCCAGTTCAAGAAACAACAATAATTAATTATAATAGATTCACTAAAATTAGCATGAACGTTTTCGAAGGTAAAATTTTGCTAAATGCTGACCTAAAACTCTCATTGTGGAAATCCTTTAAAATCAGCAGTGAGACTTACACTATAATTACTATAAATGAATTAAGCCTTTCAGATAAATTTATTGAATGTAAGTTTATCAAACTATAGTGACCCTGAGATTTCTTAGTCTAAGAAAATATGTGGAGTTGCCATTTACTTGTAAATAAAATTTTAAGATATAAACATTTGAAGCGTTAATGATTATTGTTTGAGCATGGTTCAAGCTCGAAATCACATCATTGGTCGTATCTTTATAAATTGTATTACTATCAGCGGCAGAAATCCTATACAATGCAAACGAATTCACAGAATCTGCATTCGTGCTGCAATTGAATGTAATTTTAATATTAGGAGCATTATTTATTACAAAATTTGAATCTATAATTCCAAAAATAGTGCTAAGTGTAATCGATAGGCTATCCAGAGAGAGAATCACTGTTTCACCGTTAGGGGGTCCGCCGGAATTGGTGGTTGAATCATTTCCGCAGCCGTAGAGATAAGTGAAGCATACAACCAGGCACATAAGTAAATATTTCATAAGTATAATTTTAGATTAAGCAAAAATAATAATATCCTTAAAGAGTTTCAAATAAATAATTCCTTTTCAATAAACCAGATAAATATGAGCATTATAAACGGATACGGTCACCCCGTAATAAAACTGATCTCAGTTGATTCAGATATTGAGACGGAGGTAACAGTAACTTTACCACTAACAAATTCCGGGGGACTTATAGAATCATACGAAGTGAAGAAGATATCACATGAGCTGATAAGTCTGAATCCTGAGGCGCCGGATATCATAAACGCGCAGCGGATATTAGGGTATATGATAACTTTCACTTTGAACTACAACCGCTGGATAGCGGGCGAGGCGCTTTATGATTCATTTAAAAAAATATTCGAGGCAGCAAAAGCCGGATGGAAGATAGTTCTGCAGCCCAGGGATGACGCGCCGTGGCGCGAGTTTGAGGTGATACTTGCCAATGAAACCCTAGAGCTGGGTATTAACAAAGGCGGAAGATTCGCACGAACCCACAGGTTACCGGTGCTTGTATTCCGCTCTGCCCGGCTTGAGCCGGAGCTGAAGTGGTTCCCCCCGCAGTATGAATCACCCGGCGGCGGCACGGGGCTGCCGCTGGAAGGAAGTGAAGAGGCATAATGCCCAATGTCAAATGTCAAAAAATACTAATAGAATTTTACACACCCTGTCCCAATATTCATCGGGGCACACTTCTACTGATATGGCAGTCAGGCAGGGGTGGAATTAGATCAAATATTTCTTCTGTATCATTACACAGCTAATTATGAACACACCCCGTCACGCCACGGGCGTGACACCCCTCTCAAGAGGGAAAATTAATAATCAATTAAAAATATGAAAAGAACAATCTTAAGTTTTATTTTATTCATCATGCTTCAAGCTTCGCTGTATTCACAATTTACATCGCTGCCGATAAGGCTGGTGACATCATCAGGCACACCTTTAACAGGCGAAGCCGGTAACATTGAATTTACAAAGTACCCGCATAACTTTTCCGCTGATAAAGTAACGGGAATCACAGTGAACGAAATCGGCACAGCCGGCAACTACGTTGCCAAAGGATTTACGGCATTCCAGTTCGTTAAGCTTTGGCTTGGCGGGGTTGAGCAGACATGGTTTGACAGCGTCTTAACGGGCAATATCTTTACATACCTTAACAGCAACTACGTAACGCTTGGCACCACGCAGACTATAACCGGAAGTAAAAATACAACGGGCAACTGGAATGCGGCTTCAACGGGTCACTGGCTTTTCAGCGGAAGCAGCACAAGCAATACTTTTTACAAGCCTTATATCATAAACTCATCGCCGTGGTACGGCGATGTATCACAGCTGCCCGGCAACGGTCTGGTTTTCAGGAACGCGGGTGATTCACTTTACCTGAAGCGTGAGTTTGTTTATTACAACGAAAGTGATAACAGGCTGTACTTTAACACACCGGGAATACTTGGGAGTTTCAGGATCGCGAAGCGCGGCAACGGGCAATTGTTTGATATGAATCCCGCACATTTCAGCTGGTCGCCGGCCACGGGACTTAATCTGAATTCCGGCATATTTGCACAGGATAGCATCGCATCAAAAATATATTCTGGTTGGAAGGATTCAACCTGGATATCACTTGGCGAGCCAATCAGCAAATACAGAACATTGACATTGAAGAAGCCATTCTGGAATAATCCACTGCCCTACCCTGACTGGAAATGGTATTACACATCGGTGAGTGAAACAGGCGTGATAACATCTAAGGATAGTTTCACGGTTATGAATCACGCTGATATGACATATGATGAGACACCATTTGAAGTGTTCGCAGACGCGATGTGGAATGATTGTGATACCATTATGCTGCCGGTACGGGGTTCATATCACATTACGTACAACTTCAATCTGATCTTCCCATACCTGGAAGTTGCGGGAGTGAACGCGAGGGATTCCGTTACCCTAAGGATGGTAAATGAGCTTAATGTTGATGTACCGGCTTCGTATATGGAAGAATACAGGGAGTTCTATGATGGGGTCAGGTATTATTCGGAATCAGAAGTGAAGAGCAGAACTTTTACTCTGTTTAACCCGGTGCCCGGCACAAAGTATTTTTTGCAGGTCAAGGGTGTACTGAATTCCGGTTTGATAAATATTGCGGTAACAAGACCATCGATCACATATTTGCTGGTGAGATGAGGGTGTGAAACCTTCTCTCGCTGGCGCTCGATAAGGCAGGCGTGAAACATTAAAATTGACCTCACACCCCAGTCCCATCCGACAGCCTGAAACTGCTTAGGCAGTAAAGGGAGAGGATGGGAGCAAAACATATGAAAGTAAAAAATAATATTAAAGAAACTTCAAAGGAGAACACAAAAATGGAATTAACAACATCATCGATATCGATTAATATTCACAGGGAAACAGATGTGCTGGGCCTGGCAAGGGCTGAGAAGAAAAAAGCATACTGGCAGAAAGTGGCCAAGGGTGAGCTGGCGGTTCCCGCCGGTCAGACAATTGAATACGCCGAGGAACGTTTCATTTACTGGATTAAACAGGTTGAAAAATACAGGGAACGCATTGAAAAGCACGTAAGAGAATTTGAAAAGATAAAGGATCCGATTGGATTTTTGAGCTGGATAGCGAGTGTGGTGGAGACGATAAGGGAGATAATCGGGATGATTACGAAAACAGCTTAGCAATTTTAAACGTGAAATGTGAAATGTGAAATGTGAAATGTGAAACGTCAAACGTCAAATGTCAAACCATCTCTCGCTGGCACTTGAAAAGGCAGGCGCAGAATGTGAAAAGAAGAAATTGAAAATATAATTAGAAACTTAACTCTTAATAAAAATGCAAAATATTATAGAAGAAATTTTAGGTAAGAACTGGCGGACTACAATATGGGGAGGTATTATGATGGTCGCGCTTGCGATAAATCAAGCTCCTACAATAATTGATTTTTTACCCGATGACATTGAAGCATGGGTAAGGGGGATTTCCGGTTTAATTGTAGTTGCATCAGGAATAAAGTTTGCGGCTGTGGCGAAGGATAAGAACTGTTAGCTTTGCGACCTCACCCCCCGGCCCCCTCTCCAAAGGAGAGGGAGAGAAAAGCATTTTTAACCGGGCGACATGATAAAAACTTTTTTCTGTCTTTGGGCTGCCGAACAAAGTCTTTCAGGAATGAAAGATATCCCGCAGTCCTTACAATATTAAATTACAGATGTAATTATATTATGGACCCTTGCTTAAGACTAAGCAGGCACATACCAAATAAGCTCTCATGAACATTTCTTATACTTCATTTAAGCCCAAAGGCAGGAATTTAATTTTAAAACCCCCATTGCAGATAGATCCGAATGGTGGTTTTGGGATGCAACAAAAAATTACGGTTTTCTATGATCTTGTCCTCCCTTCCATTGAAGGGGGGATTATTTTCTAAATGCAAAGTTAGGGTGTAAATAGTATTAAAAACCTGGAGACATATAAATCCTTGAAGGGGGTTTTGAAAAGAAAAATGTACACTATAAATAAGGAACACTTCATAAATAATTATCACAGGCTTTTTGGCAGGAAGCTGACGGCAGCGCAGAAGCAGAACATATTTATTATTATAGAGGCATTTGAAAATGATGAACGGATGAAGAGTCTAAGATGGCTGGCGTATATACTTGCCACAAGTAAACATGAATCAAATGATACGTTCGCGCCCGTAGCCGAAGGCTACTGGATAAAGCCCGAGAGCAAACGGGTAAGCGCGTTGTATGAATATTACAGGAAAAATAATCCGGCGGCATTAAAGACTATTTTTCCGAATGGTAAGAATGGTACAGCGTATTACGGCCGCGGCAGAGTGGTTCAGTTAACCCACAATTTCAATTATAGACTCGCTTCGCTTAAGATATATAAAGATGAGCGGTTGTTTAGTGATCCGGATATGATAATACGTGATGCGGCGTGTGATCTTGGGGTGACTTTCAGGGGAATGCTTGAAGGATGGTTCACCGGCTGCCGGCTTGAGCAGTTTTTCCCTTTGGGCAGCAATAAAGCCAACTGGCGCAGTGCGCGGAAGATCATTAACGGCTTGGACAAAGCCGACTTGATTGCCGGATACGCGATGAAATTTTATGATTTGCTGGAGTGGGAGTAAGGTGCTGAAGTAAAGAAACTGGTGAACGAAACCTGAAAGGTTTCGACTACAAAAGATGAAATTTAACTCTTAAACAAATATATCGATTGTAGTTTACGGCGCTGACTACACACAGATTAATTTCCCCTTGAATTTTTCATGTGTAATTATCAAATTAACATAATCATAAAATTTCAAGCCATGAAAGAACTTCATCCATTTATTTCATTTCTAACAGCAGCTTTGCTGCTGCTGCTATCAGCCAATACACTCGGGCAGAATTGTAATTACTCCTGGGTTCAGCAGAACTCCGGCATAGCAAATCAGCTTACGTGCGTAAAAGCTGTGAGTGAACTGGTTGCCTGGACAGGCGGAGCCAATGCAATTGTAAGGAAAACAACCGATGGCGGAGCAACGTGGGTGAATGCCAATCCAAACACAGGTGTTATCACAGGAATGGTAAATTGTATTGACGCACTTGATGGTAACACGGCAATATTAACTTCCACCACAGGCGGCAACGCCTTTATATACAGAACCGCAAACGGCGGTGTTAACTGGGTAAATGTTCATACGGCGGCAACAGTATATTTCGGATTAAAAATGACTGACGCGCAGAACGGATTCGCCTTTGGTGACCCGGTCGGGAATTTCTGGCAGATGCTTATAACAACCAATGGAGGATCGAACTGGTCGCTTTCACCAACGGCGCCGCAAAGACTAAGTAATATAGAAACATGCCTGCCAAACAGCTTCCAGGTATCACTGCCTAATATATGGTGGGGCACAAGTATAACTACGGTTTACCGCTCAACAAACAGCGGGGCCAGTTTCACATCACATGAGGCAAATGTTACGGGCATCTATATTCTTGCGCTGCACTACAATCAGAGCGGTGTAGGTTTTTCCGCCAGCACATCAATGTCAAGATCGACAAACGGCGGCATGAATTACGCCTCGCTTCCAGCACCGGGCGCAGGTAACATAGAAGCAATTCAGGGTGAAGACGATAATTTTTGGTATATAAGAGGCACCGGAATATATCACTCAACAAATTCCGGCGGTTCATGGGAGCTGGTGCACACGGCGGCGCAAACATTGGTGCACATGGATTTCCCGGACGGTCGGACAGGCTGCCAGACGGGCTGGGCAGTCGGTTACGGCGGAGTTGTGTATAAGTTAATATCACCGGTAACGGGGATCAACCTGCTGAACAGTGAAGTACCGGTTAATTATAAACTGAGCCAGAATTACCCGAATCCGTTCAATCCGCAGACTGTGATAAATTTTTCAATCCCAACAGCAGGTTTTACCGAACTGAAGGTTTATGATATACTTGGCAGCGAAGCTGCTGTAATATTATCAGGTGAAATGAATGCGGGTAATTATTCAGTTAACTTCACACCGGATGAACTTGGAGGCGGGGTGTATTTTTACTCACTGCGCTCAGGCGGTTATACTGAAACTAAAAAGATGATGTTAATAAAGTAATCCACAGAAAAATTAAAGCTCTGATTTTACCCGGATAACACTAATTTTATCCGGGTTTTTCATTTTAATACATTATTTAAACTAACTTTAAACCCTATAAATCATATTAAATCTATGCTTGATTTAGACGCTTAAAACGTTTAAACTTATCGGAACATAACTGTAATAAATTGGTTATATTATTTATATGGTAAATTCATTCATAAAGATCAGCACAACAGTGCTGTTAATAATTATAGATTCACTTATTTTTTCTCAGCCGCAAAATGATATTCTGTTAAAGAATTCAGAGAGATCATTTATCTTTCAAAATAAGATCAAGTCCAGGAGTATTTTGGAATACAGGTATTCCAAAGAGCAGGACGGTGTACTTGCCGATAGCGGTTACAAGGCGTTTTACTTTGGTTACAATGACCGCGGTTATATGACGGAGTATTCCAAGTTCCATGTGTTCACTGATCTCACGGTAAAGGAGTTTTACCAGTATGGCAAAGGTGAGAGGATAATTCAGACAAACAGGTATAATTCCAGGAACGATATCATAGAAATGATAAGTTACAAATATAACAAAAAAGGACAGTTGAAAAGTGAGCTGCATGAATCATATTACAATTCAGTAAGAGTTGGGGTTTATTTTACCATACTTGCAAGCGTAACGGAAAACGAGCTCTTTGGGCGGATCCAGGATGAGCTTGCTATTGAGCCAAGGCTTGAGAGTTATTCTATAATAGTGAATATCACCGATACTGAAGAACAGAACCAATATATAGTAATTGGAGACCAGAACGATCCATCGAGTCCGCGTTATTGGTGGAGCCAGTTGAGTATGGCAACACAAAAAGAACTGCTCGCATACCAGGGCCCCAACAGGAAAGAACATGAATATATAAGCAAATTTATAAATGAAGTGAAGTTCAGCTATGACAGATCAGGTAATTTAACCAAACGCGAAGTTTATAATACATCAGGCAGCACCATTGAAAAGGAATCATACAAGTACGATGCATCAGGCAGAAAGATATCTTACACAAAGTATAATGAAGACGGCAAAGCGGTGAGCATGGAAACATACAGCTATGACGGCTCGGGTAGGCTTATTGAATCCGCGGGAGTTGAGCCCGGCGGCGGAGTAACAGGCAGGCTGAGCATGAGTTATGATGAAAATGGTAATATCAAAGAAAAAATCTGGTACAACCGCTTTGGCGAAATTAACGGAAGATATGTTTATGTGTATGAAGGTTCACTATTAAAGGAAGAAATCAAGTACAGGGGTGAGAGTGAAAAGGAAAATCACAGCACATATACTTATAATGATAAGGGCATATTAACAGAAATTATCAAATTTGATATTAATGATAAAAAGGATAAGCTGATAAGTTATGTATATGAATACTATTGAATTTTAAGACCCCCTCCTGCTCCCCCTCTCAGGGGGAGAGTGAACTCATTGTCATTTCAATAATATCATCTTTTTTGTTTCCCTGTACTCTCCTGCCGTTAATGTGTATAAATATACACCGCTTGGATGGTTTGAAGCGTTCCACATGGCCTCGTAACTTCCGGGCGGAAGCTGCGCATTGACCAGAGTTGCGACTTCCCTGCCGAGGAGATCGTATATGATAAGTTTAGTGAAGCCGCCTGCAAGGGGCACATCATATTTTATTTTTGTGGCGGGGTTAAATGGATTAGGGTAATTTTGCCCCAATGAAAAACTCTGTGGTATAGTGCCCTGGTTGCCTGATATACCGATAACGTTTCCAAAAGTGAATGTTGCGTAAACAGGAATGTGATCGCTGGCATAATGGATCGCGTCCGCAACGGAATCCGCCACTGCAGTATTGGGTCTGCGGTTGATAGAATCATTGTAATGATTGCCATCGTTGCCGTAAGCGGTCATTGTTCCGGGCACATAGGCAATTCTGCCGGCATTAAAAATGCCGGGTGAAAACAGAATCATATCAAACCTGTCATCCATTCCCCCGGTTGAGCCGCCGCCGAAGGCGCGGGTGCGCGGTGATTGCGTGTGATATTGCCTGTACTGGAACTGGTTCCATACGCCGGGCATGTTAATGACATCTGTAAAATGTCCAAAACCATTTCCGTTTATCTGCTTGAGTTTGAAATATGCAGGTTCAGTATCACCGTATATATTGAAATCACCTACTACCATATAGAATTTATCGGCAGGAATTGAAGCAGTGAATTTTCTTAGGCTGTCAACTTCGGCAGCTCTTAGATTTTCATTGGTAACGCCGCTGCTTGATTTAAGATGAACAGAATATATCCGCAGAGTATCCGCCGGATAGCTGATATGAATAATCTTGAACTCATTTATATCCCTTAATGCCGTTCTGATGCGGGTATTGCTTATAAAACGGAACTTAGCGGTTTTATAAAAAATTCCGTTATCGGTATCGGTACCATCAATAAATGTACCCATAGAGTAAAAATTGCCGTAGGCATTCATGACGCTGCTTAAAAATCCGTTCATTCCTGCCTGGCTTGTCATTTCCTGTACAACAAGTATATCCGGATTTGAAGAATTTATCACGGTCCTGAACCTGGGATTTCGTATAGCGGAATCCACATCAGGGTAATTCAACAGGTTATAGGTCATGATCCTGGCATTATCCTGCGCAAATGCAGTGATTGCGGCAAGTAAAACAAATATAGAAAGTATTTTGGTCAAATTTCGAAGTTTAATTGAACTGAGAATGTTTAATTGAATGGCAAAAATAGCATACCTGTGCATCAATTTAAATGGAAATAGTTGAAATAAAAAAGCCTCTGAATCAGCATTCAGAGGCTTAAAAATTTCAGTTTATTAATGTTATTTTACAAGAATCATTTTTTTGGTTTGAGTAAAATCAGGGGTACTTAAAGTGTAATAATAAATACCGCTTGCAAAATTTGATGCGTCAATATCCGCATTATACTGTCCTGCATTTACGTACCCATCCAGGTAAACACCCATTAACTGACCAACTGCGTTATATACTTTGAATGAAGCGTGCGTGCTTTTGGGAATTGAAAAATGAACATTAGTAACAGGATTGAACGGGTTTGGGTAATTTTGTGAAAGTTCGTATTTATCCGGAATATTTGTACCCTGCTGGTTTATCCCGGTTACGGTAAACGATGATGATATACCCTGCTGCACCTCGGAAACATTGAGCGAACCGTTATCTTTATAAATAAAAATATCAAAATTGCAGTTTCCGGGAATCCATGCTGCATCAAGCGTGGTGGTAAAAGTTAAGGGGTAGGTCTGGTTTTGATTCCATGTACCGGTATTAACGTTTTCTCCGTTAGCGTTGTTCACCATATTTCTTACTACATCATAATGAGCAGCTGTTGAATTTCCCGCGCAGTAACTGTTACCTGTCTGCGGCCATACAAGGTTATCTTCTTTGATAACATAATTGACTTTATACTGACCTGTTAGCGTTGTTAAAGCCGTTGCAGTGGCATTTACAGTGAGCTCTCTGGTGCCAACATTATAGTTAGAACCTGTTACAGTAATATTTACTGTGGCACCGGGATTTTGCGCCAAACGATTTTCTGAATCCGTGAACATTGATCCCCAGCCGTTATTGGAGCCAAGGCGTCTGTCAACGAGTCCTGAAGGATAACCGGCAAAGCCCAAAAGTCCGATAATTCCGTTACCGTTAAAGTTTTTCCAGGGGTCAGTGCTTGAACCGTGATATGCCAGTATAACACTGTTTGGATATGTTTCGGCTAAATGGTGCGCCTCATCATCACCGCAGGGACACCACTGGCACCATGTGCCTGTGCAGAATTCAAGCACAACATTCCTTGGCGCGGTAGTGACAACCAGTGTGTTTGTAATAGTATCATTGGATACGTTCTGATCTGAAGCGAGCGATGTGTAACAGGTCATTGTATAGTTACCAACTGATGCAAAATTACACCCAGTAAAATTCACTGTCAGCACCTGTCCCGCAGCAAGATTAGTAACACTTTGTGTATTTGTATAGCCGCCCGGATTGACAACCATAGTTACGCTGAATGACTGCGTAGTTGTTCCGTAATTCCTCACAGAAACCTGCGGCGCGGCATTCTGCGGCGTTATACCCCATTTTGGGCTTATAATACTGCTTAAACCTGCATCATTTGAATACGGAACACCGACCCTGATATTATCGAGATAAAGATTATTGCCGTAAGCGGTAACACCTGTGAATTTAACTTTATTTGTTCCCACGGGGAGCGCATTGCGCTTGGTTGCCCACTGGCTTGGTGTAGGAACAAAAAGATCGTAAGTAGGATTCGCAGTTTTCAGCGGTCCGGCGCTACCACCCAGATATGAGACCAGGAGAGTCCATGTTGAACCGTTATTGGTAGAATAGTATATATCAAGTCTGTCATTTTCCGCGGCACCGCATGTATATGCATGATCAAAGATCAGGGAATCACCTGATGTGGAAGCCGGAAATGTTCTTGATATGAGATCAAAGTTTCCGGAGGAATAATCATAAAAATCAGCCATTGCGCAGGATAGACCGCTGCCATAGCCGCTGGCGTATGATGTTCTGATAAAATTGTAGTTTGAAGTGTTGGCTACTGACCAGCCTGCAGGCGGGAAGGAAGTGTTTTCAAAATCAGCCAGCATGTAAACTGTACCTGATGAATATATAAATGAAGATAATAAAAGTAAAAAAAACGCAGCAGTAAATATCTTCTTCATGGCTTTATTAAATTATTGGTTTATGTGATGCATTTGTATTATTATAGCGTAATATTATAAAATTAAAAACTTAAATAATGAGGTAAGTACTAGCGATTTTGGTTAAATAAAAAAGCCTATGAATCAAAATTCACAGGCATTGAGATCAAATCTAAATAGGAGCCGAAAGTTTATACTGCCTCGGCAATATGTGCTTTAACTTCAATTTCGGGGGGATTCAGTAAATGCTTCTTAACGGCACATAGATTTGCCACTTTTATAACCGCATCTTTGTATTTTACCGGGAAAGAATCAGGCAGTTCAAGCTCAAGCCTTATTTTCCCAATGAGCTCCTTTTCAAAATCATATTCCATAGACTGGACTATCCTGATATCTTCAGTGGGGATACCCCGCTGTGTACAGAAAGATTTCACGTATATCCCTGCGCATGTGCCAATTGAGGCAAGGAAAAGATCGAACGGCGCAGGGGCAGAGCCATCGCCGCCGGCTTCAACCGGCTGATCGGTCTTAATTACAATTCCGTTATACCTCGCATTGACTTTTTTGCCGTCTTCAAAGGATATTTCCATTTTCATACAGCTATCACCTTCTTTGCTAATTTAATAATCCTCTTATTACAAATATAAGATTTTTAGTTGCTAATAGCAACTAAAAAAAACTGTCATTATAATGCCTTTACTTCATTTAGTTTATGGTTTAATTATCTCTGAAATTTTGTGCAGAGTTTTTGTGAAGGTTTGCAGCTCATCTGAAGGTACGTTCTTAAGAATAGCGGATTCGCATTCGCTCATAACACTGTTTATCTTCTTTATAGCGCTGATACCTTTGGCTGTAAGCTTAACATTGAATATACGCTGATCACCGTCATTTTTGGCCTCCTTCAGGTATCCGCCATCAATTAACTTATCTATTACGCGGCTGCCGCGTGATTTGGAGAGTCCCATAGAACTTGACATCTTCATACAGCTTACAACTTCACCGGGATTAATTGAAAGCAGCCCGTGATATTCCGAAGGCGAAAGATTCAGTTCTTCGCGTATGCTTTCTTCTTTTGTCATACAGGTGAACTTCAGCTCAAAGATCAGTTCTACAATACTTTTATTCATATCAGATAATTGTTGTTACACGCAACTTAATTAAAAATGTTTATATTTTCAATGATCCTGCTAATTAGTATTTACAACTGCAATTACTTTTTTCAGTCAGTGTTGAATTAAAGAATAAGCATTCATTCTGATCAGGATGTTTGCGGTACTTTCTGTATGATTCGGACCTCAATTCAGTCTATTAATGCAGTCCTGAGCCGATAATTGAATAAAAGATCAACACTGCAAGAACTGAACCGATAAGTACTGCAAATAAGCCAAATAATCTTAAAGCGATATCCCAAACAATCGGGGTAGGTTTTTTAACCTCGTACTTTTCTGTTATCCCCTGCTCCTTATAACGCTTCCACTGCTCGCTTCTTTCATGACGCATCTCTTCTTCTGTTACCTGTCCGTTGAATATAACAAAGTCCATCGGAAACTTTTCCACTCGCAGGTGTGTGTTAAAGAAGTGGACTGTAAATATGAATCCTGTAGCAAGAAGAGCCTCATCGGAATGAATAATTGTTGCCATGTTGAATATCCAGCCGGGAAGGAAATAACTGAAGAATTCCGGGAACCATAATACTAACCCGCTGGAACCGATAATTGCAACTCCCCAGAATACAGCCAGGAAGTCAAACTTCTCCCAATAAGTCCATCTGTCAAATGCCGGCTTGGGTCCGCGGAAAAAGAACCAGCGGAACATAGCCATTATATCACTCAGATCTTTCCGGTTAATGAAAAGCGAATCGGGACCGAATAGCCTCTGGAAGAAGGTTTGTTTGGAAGTTTTTTTAGAGAACAGAAAGCGTATGCTCATTACAAGGGTTGCGATGAAATAACCGAATGTGACCATAGCTGCAATCCTGTGGATCATTCCTGCGCTGCTTACTCCGCCAAGAAGATCCATGAGAGTTTTGCCCCACGAAGTGTAATTAAACTTCAATGGCAGACCGGTTATTGCAAGAGCAAGAAAACTCGTCACAACGAAAATGTGCAGAGTTATATGGATAGGTCTGAACCGCCTGTATACTTTGTGTCTTATCTTAACTGCTTTGTCTTTGTTAAGCTCTTCGCCGGAAAAATCACGGGCATTACGGTTTTGTTTCTTTTCAACAAAGCCCCTGAATACCCATAGCAATGAATGTATCCAGAAGAAAAGGAATGTACCTGCAAGCAGGCCGTTCATAAATACTGTGACCCAGAAGAGTAACGGATATTTTTCACTGTTGTTCGGTTCAGCATGCGCTATGAACTTCGAAAATCCGGTACCTGCATTAACATGACATTGCTTACAAGTATTGGTTAAATTTGCCGCATTTACTGCAGAGTTTGTATCCTTTGCGGGAAGTATGCTGTGAGAGCTGTGACAATCTGCGCAGCCCGCAACTTTTTCAGGGTACCCCAACCGGATATTCTTGCCGTGGTAACTTTCAAAATAAGTTTTAGGAGCTATAGTTGTAACATTGCTGTTAGACATCATCTTTGAATCTGCATGACACTTCATGCAGGCCTGAGTATGGAAAGTTCTCCCCTGCGAAATATTATCGATCTTGCTTATTGCATGCTTATTATGACAATCGGTGCATGAAGGTGCATCGTTATTGCCTTTTTCCAGAGCCTGAAAGTGAATGGATCTAAAATAGGGTGATTCTTTTTCGTGACACTGACTGCAAAGCAAAGCAGATGCCTTTTTATCATTTTTAATTGATGTGATCTTATGAATATCTGAGTGACATTTGGAACATGGAACAGGTAAACGTTCAGAATTATGGATACTTGTTTCATGCTCTTTTGCCACTGAATTGTGGCAGGTAGCGCAATTCATGGGCTTGAACGAAACTACACAAGTGTTTTTCCCTTTCAGCAGTTTATCAACAGTATTCGCCTCATCTTTAACGTGACAGGCTGAGCACATTAACGATTTGTGAACAGACTTATTATACGCATCCGTGGAAACATGTTTATCATGGCATTGCATACACTCTGTGTTATTTACGGTGCTTTGCGCAATAGAAACCTGTACCGCTGATCCAATGAGCAGCGTATAAATAATTGATCTTAGTGTTTTGAATAATATTTTCATACTATCATTTTTTTTTGATTTAGCTGCAAAGCCCGCCTGAACGTTTTTTAGTACTGATCTTTATTTTTGGGGCAAAAGCATCTTTGGGAAATAACTGAAGTACTTCTGATGGCGGTGACGCTATATTGAACGATTTCCCTGAAATGGTTTTTCCTGCAAATACAGTATTCCAGTCACGCAACCCGTTTTCGAGGATATATACATTATTCACACCCTGAACCTTCAGATATTTCCATGCCTGGGTTGAAACAGAATCATCCGCAGCAATTAAGACTACAACACCCTGCGCCGGAAGCTGTGAGAGCGGTACAACAAACTTGGGATCAAGAAAATTTTCCGGCTTAACATTTTCAGAGCCGGTAAGATGGAAATTCCTGAATTCATTTTCAGAACGAAGATCAAGGGTTACAAGTTTAACTGATGCATCGTTGTATGTTTTTACATACTCCAGGGGGTGAATAAAAACATCCCGTGAAGAAAGCTGTGCTGAGTAGCGGCTTTCCATCAAACTCCATTTGCGAACAGGGTCCGGCTGTCCGATAACCCAAACCAATAAAGCTGTAAAAACCAGCGCAGATGCGCCATAAACATATGACCGCTTTGTGATCTTCCATGACCATACTTTTCCGGTTCCTTTTGTTCTGAAAAACTCTTCAGTTTTTTCCGCGCCGTAAAACATAACTAATGCCATAAGCGTTACTGCAAATAATGTTGCTCCAATAGACCAGCCGAGCCAATCTGATACCAGATACCTTTCTGTGAAAGATGAATTCCAGAAATCCTCGAATGCAGGAAGCGATTCGCCAAAAAATCCCGCACCAAGAACAGTGCCAACCAAAAAGAACAGACCATCTATTTTAAAACTTGCTGCAGAAACCAGCGAGGTTCCCGGGCAATAGCCTCCAACTATGAATCCAACACCCATTATGAGTCCGCCAATAATTCCGGGCCATAAAAACGTCTGGGTCACGGAAATTTGGGCAAAATCGAGCAAGCCAACAGCAGCCGCGAGAAAAATTAAAAGCGCGGCGACTACTATACCGGTAAACATAGTTTTTAATACTCTCATATCTTTTAAATAGAACTGTGCGGCAAGCCGCCTTGAGTCGCCAAAACCTGCCAATTCAAGTGAAACACCAAAACCGATACCGATGAGAACAAAAACAGCGTATCCGCCGAATTTCCCGAGAACTGCTATAACATCAATAGGTAACATATTAGAATAATTTTCTTTTTTATAAAAATTGATCAGGTTAATTTTGGATCAGCCCACAGGCGGCGGACAAAATAGGCAACTGCATAACCGCCGATAAAAACACTGAACATAAATGCCCAGCTTCCAAGCGATAGAACTGCACCGCCTGATAGTGCCTGCCCTGAAGTACATCCGCGGGCGAACCTTGCGCCGTAACCCATGATGAGTCCGCCAATCAAAGCAAATATGAGCCGCTGTACATTTGAAATCTGCGGTCCTTTGAATATTTCAACTTTTAACCTGCCGTTCAGCAGTGCAGAGACCATTCCGCCCAGAAAGGTACCGATCAATAAAAACACGCTGGCATGATCCAGCGGATTGGTATCTCCTGCGCCCATAACAGCAAAAGTACTTATCACATCAACATGTGATTGCCATATCAACTTGGTAATTGCAACATGAATGCGGCTTATCGCACCTGATGCACCCAGGCCGCTGTGGGTCAGCGCATACGCGCTGAACAGCACCACGCCTAGAATAGCACCGGCAAAATATGGATTCTTATATGGTTTTGGATTATTTTTCATAACAATTTTCATTTGAACAGTTTATTTTTCGGGACCCTGAAGAGGATCATGTTTATATCCCAGTTCTACCCAATTAAAACGACCACCGGGAGAGTGGCAATCAGTACATGTTAACGCATTTTTACCTGTCGTGACCATGTGCGTAATAGGCCAGTACATTCTGGTTTTGGTAAAACCAAACTTACCGCTGTAAGGTAAGTCACTGAGTTTAGCTCCTATTTCCAAAGCGTAACTCCAGTTGAATTTTGTCCAGTAGCCGCCTTCTCCGCTTGTTAACGGAGGAATAATAATATTATTCACAACATCATATGGCTGTGTGGCATGATGAACCTTAAAGGGCCATATCTTTGAATTCTGGTCACTGCGTGAACCTATAGGTTTATTCATGTAATGTTCAGTTTCAGCGTCAAGCTTATCACCTAAAACATATCTCTCCATTTTTCCGTTAAACCATGCATATGTAGGTACAACTCCCTCTTCATACTGGAATTCACCTTTGATCTTCAGGTATTCATGCGGAGAGTCTATTCTTGTTGAGTCACCTGCTTTGGACCAGTCCCATATCATTTTTGTTGGAAGTTTTCTGGCGAACTCAGGTATATGGCAGGTTTGGCATGCAATGCGTGAGGTATGTTTGTTAAGCCTGGGTTCTTTATGCGGTGCATCTGTATGACAATTCTCACAATTGAACCTGAGCGCAGCGGTTTTTTCTGTGTAAGTAGTGTTAACTTTCCCTGAGATCTTATGTTCATGAGTTGTATGGCAATCAACACACTGGAAATTCAGTTTACCCATATGGAAATCAAGCTCCTGGTTTGCATTGATGAGTGATTCATCAAGATCGCCGTGTTTTACACCCATACCGCCGCCGCCGCTGAAATGACATATCCCGCAATTTTCACGGGCGGGACGGTGCACACTTCCGGCAACAATACGCAGATTGACACTTCCATTTGGCATGCCGCTTTTTGTTTTCACATAAGTACCTGAGCCGTCATGGCAAACCAGGCAATCAACATTTTCCTCTTTGGAAAAGTCAAAGTTCGCATCGCTCCAGCCATAACCCGCATGGCATGTTGTACATGAAGCCCAGTTACCAACAATACTGATACAGAAATTATTAACCTGGTTCTTTTTACCAAGAAGTATAGTTTTGCCGTTTCTTTCAACATCGCCGCTCTCCCATGTCCAGTGCGCCGTTTTCATTACTTCTCCGGCGCTGTTGGGATGGCACTCAAGACACTTGCGGGTTACCTTCTGCGGTGAATCGATCGAATCCTTAAAATAAGCGCTGTGATCCAGGTGCGGCAGTACGCGTCCTTCAAGGGGATTCAGCGGCTTGGGAACCTGGCTATTATCAGACCTGGTATTCCTGCCGCAGGAAGCGGCTGCTAGTATCAACAGCAAGGCTATTGCGGCGTACATAAATAGATAGCGTACAGATTTTATTGTGATCATATCTGATTCAGCATATAATATTTAACGATCAAAAGGCACATTTTCATTTTCCTGTATATTTCAAAACAATTGGGGTCACAGAATTAGAAACAAACTGAAAGTGTAACAACATATATCCTGCAATTTCATATTCATTTCGTTCAGCATGGTTGACCCCATAATTAAATATTAACAATCTTCAAAATCAATACTTCCAAGTTAATGATAAATGGAACAGCATTGTTTGAAGTGAAGATGTGCTGCTGTTATACTCTTCTGCGACAAGGCTTGGATTTGAAGCAACAAGCTCTTTATTCAATGCCATTTCGTAAGCAAAGTTCACCGCGAATTTTGGCGAGAGGTTCAGCGTACCGCCAGCCATTACATGATTTTCTACTATAGCCGGGAATACGGGGAACACAGTTGATTCCGGTACCGGGTTTGTACCGTAGGTATAACCCAAACGGAAAGTGAACATTTTCGAAAAGTCATATTCGCCGCCGGCGTGAATGATATATGAATCTTTCCATTCCAACGGAAAATTGAGTGAAAACGCGCCCGTGTTGCCCAGCATACGGTTTATATTCGCGTTCTGACCGCCGGACATGTTTAATTCCATTTTTTCGAAAGCCTTTTTCCAGTTCAGCCATTCAAGATCCATACCGAAACGGAATTTTTTGTTCGGGGCAGCGTATGAAAAACCGAACGATATCTGCTGCGGCATTGAAAGTTTGTTTTCAAGATCATATGAAGCTTTTGCGCCAAGCGAAAGATTTATCCCCATTTGCGTGAATGCCGTCATTGCGGAATCCATAGCCTGCTGCTGTGTGATACCGGGGTAATTCATCATGTATCCGGATACTACTCTGCCAAAAGCATCGTTCATCTGGTAGGTCATATCCATATCAGCCTTGCCATTCTTGTAAGTAAAATCAACCGGCAGCGTGTAACTTAAACCGAGCGAGAACATATCATTCACTTTGTAGGCAAGCCCTATTTTACCGCCGAAACCAAAAGCAGTAAGATCGCTCATCTTTGCGTACGCAGTGACTTCGCTGTAGCCAAGCCCGCCCTGCGATTGCGGCGCGGAAAACATCTGACCGAAGGTCATTCCGGTCTGCGGATTAACAACACCCTTTAGTTCATTTGGAGAAAGACTGTACGGCATACGGAAATCCATCATGCTGTAATAGATATGAGCAGAAAATCCGGCAGAGAAGTTTTTGCTGAACTTATATGATACTGAAGGACCCCCCTGCATAACTGCGAACTTTGAGTAATATTCCTGCTGGACATAATTTCCTGAGGCATCTTTGAATAACCGGTGGTTTAATTTGAAATCAGAGCCCATTCCCCCGTTTGTAAAGAAGCCTAGTCCGAGTGTTAATTTCGATTTATTGGGTGTGTAAGTCGCACCCAGCGAAGGAAGCGGGTATGTTGCAGAATTTCCTTCAGCATCATTTATTGAGTTAGTGAATTTTAGTTTAGGAATCATCATGGAAAAATCGGCATCCAGCATATTTTCCTTTAAAAATGAAATACCTGCGGGATTTGTCATAAGCAGACTTGTGTTATCAAAAAATCCGGTGGAGATCCCTCCCCTGCCGGTGGTTTTAGCGTCAAAACCTATTAACCTTGTTCCGTTCTGTGAATATGCTTCAGTTAAAACCAGCAAGGAAACCAATAGTATTAAAATGTTTTTCATATAGATAGTATAGTTTGTTTAGAAGTCATTTTATTTTATGATATTAGTCGCTAATAGCAACTATCTCACATACAAAAATAACAGGTATTCACAGCGATAAAATATGTCCTGAATCAATGGAAAACATGATTTTTGTCACAAAAGGAACCTCTTTAGTGTTATTAAACAGTTTCAGGTGAAATTACCTTAACAGCCCACTTGCCCGGGGATTGCTTTTTTGAAATAAATTTATTAAGTTGCCATTAGCAACTAATCACAAACAAAGTTTGTTAGAGGAAACATAAGCATGAATAAATATTTTAGTAAGAACTTTTTCACGGCGGGGCTGTTAATTATATTAGTAAGCGGGATAATTCCGGTTAGCGGCTGCGGAAGCAAAGAGCAGAAAACTGTTTACAATAATACTCCTGCAAATAAGAATACAAATGATCAATACCCGGTGAAGAACCCTGATCCGGTTAAGAAAGAAAATATTAATAAAGAAAATAATACTAAAGGAACGACAAAAATGGTACATTTAACAGCAGCAGAATTCAAACAGAAGGTGTTTAATTACGAAACTGAGAAAGAGTGGAAATTCACAGGTGATAAACCGGTTATTATCGATTTTTACGCTGACTGGTGCGGACCTTGCAAAATGGTAGCCCCGGTACTTGAGGAGCTTTCAAAAGAATATGACGGCAAAGTACAGATCTATAAAGTGGATACTGAAGCTGAACAGGAACTTGCATCAGTGTTCGGAATTCGCAGTATTCCTTCCATACTTTTCATTCCAATGGAAGGCAAACCGCAGATGTCAATGGGCGCATTACCGAAGGAAAGCTTCGTAAAGGCAATTAACGAAATTTTGCTTGTAAATTAATTAGTAACAGATCATGAAAAAGAATATGGGTTCAGCAGATAAGATCATAAGAATAGTAATTGCTATAGCTGTGTTTACGCTGTATTTCACAGGAACAATTTCAGGGATCTTTGGAATTATTCTTATGGTGTTTGCAGTTATATTTGTATTGACAAGTTTGATAGGCACATGTCCCCTATACCTGCCTTTGGGCTTGAGCACATTAAGAAAAAAAATTAAAGGCTAAAAGAAGCATGATAGATAAATATACTAAGAACAAATTTGTTAAGCTGGGACTCTACGGAATGATTGGCGGGCTAATTGGTTACGCATATTATTATTATGTGGGATGCTCGAACGGCTGTCCGCTGAGCTCAAACTGGTATATCACAACAGTGTACGGATTCGCTTCAGGGCTGTTGTTGGGAATGCCGCAAAAGAAGAAGCCAGAAGATTCCGGAAAAGAACAAGCGACGAATTGAAATGAATCAGCATTCATCATATACTTTATCACACGTGAAAAAAACCTGCATTAATGCAGGTTTTTTTGTGGAGTGTTAGAATTCCGTCTGATCCAAGCACCTGAGGGAAGCGTTGAATCAGGACTAAAGTCCTTATATTTTTGGCTACCATTTGCCCCCCGCTCTAAAGAGCGGGGTTAAAGCATTATCAAATCCCCAACTTAAATCCAGGCGGGGATTTTGTTTTTATGAACGATTGCGGCTCTATCTATTTTTAGAGATATGCTCCCCACTGTCAAAGCCGGTTCTTCGATTTTTCAAGGGGGAATATGTTTCTGACGCCGCAGGCTGAAAGCCTACCGACAAGAAAATAATACTAATAGGTAGGCGTCATACGTTTATAGCGATAGACAAAAAAATGAACCGACACAATAGGTGTCGCATGTAAATATTGAGACAATTGATGACGTTCGCGGTTAAAACTCTTGGTATTATCTCACTCTGATTTTATCATTACCAAAATCATTTTGAAATCCGTGATCGCTTTAAGGGAGTGCGGTTCACCTGCGGGCATTACAATAGCTTCTCCCCTGCCAAGTAAACAGGTTTTGCCTGATATAATTATTTCAGCTTCGCCTTCGGTTATATGAACAAAGGCATCAAATGGTGCCGTATGTTCGCTGAGGCCTTCTCCGCCGCCAAATGCGAAATGGGTTATGTTACCGGTATTTTTTTTAAGCAGCACTTTGCTTACAACTGCTCCCTGCTGAAAGCTGAGTAAATCATTTAGATTGATCTTATGCGGTGTATTTGCTGTTTCATTCATGTTGGTTTATTTTAGTTATACAAACTTAGGCAATATTTCCGCAACAAAGATTGACCTAAGTCAATAAATAAAAAAACCCGCTATAAAAGCGAGTTTGAATAAGACTTCTTACTTCAAAGGCGTTGAGGCGGAAAAATAGCCCCCCCTAGAATTACTAAGTACGGATTGTAACTATTTTTTCGAGAACTCGCCGTCTGCCTTTATTCTGACCTCATCGCTTATAGCAAAGTCAGGAAAGGTTGAGCCGATGTTAAAATCTGATCTCTTGAGTGTGCCCAGGATCTGCAAACCCGCAACATCAGCGTTGTTTGCCATCGGGTTCTGAATTGTTCCGCGGTAAATGAGATCAACTGTAATTTCTTTTGTAACACCGTGCATAGTTAAATTGCCTTTAAGTTTATAGGTTTTATCACCTGATTTTTCTATGGATGTGCTTTTGAAAGTCATTGTTGGATAAGTTGCCGCGTCAAAGAAATCCGCGGTTTTTAAATGATTATCACGCGCTTCAATTCCCGTATTAATAGAGTTAATATCAGCTGTGAGTTCAATTACTGCGTCGCCGAAATCTGCCTGGCTTGAAGTTACACTCACATCAAACTTTGTGAAATAACCTGTAACATCAGCAATTGATAGATGTGTTACTGTAAAACCGAGCTTTGAGTGGTTTGGATCCTGTTTCCAAACTGTCTGCGCAGAGAGATTTACTGCGAAAATAAAAGCGAATAAAACAATAAGTTGAGAGATTTTTTTCATGGTTATGATATTTATGTTTAAAAAATGGTGGTTAGTTCTTACGTGTTGCAACACATATCTATTTAAAAAGTTCCCGGAAGCCGGAAACTTTTTAAATTAATTAATTACATGAACTCACCCACAGGAAGGGCATCGTAGCCCGGGATTATTTTCTTGAATGAATGAATCCCCGGTAGGGAATAACAGATTGCACAGAAATAAATGCGGCGGGATCGATCTGTTCGATCGTTTTAATGACCTCAGATCTTCTCTTAGCCAAGACTATCAGTACCAGAACGGCTACGCCGCTTCGGGCGCCTTCGCCCGGAACTATGGTAACCCCGAACTTAAGTGATCTCAGTTTATCTGCAATAGCATCTGTATAATACTTGGAAATAACATAGACTTGCAGATAACCTGTTCCGAACTTATTTTCTATTGATACTCCCGCTATTGTACCTAAGGCAAATCCGGCTGAATACCCCAGAATATTCCACATGTTATCAAGGTTCTGCATTATATACCTCATGGCGGCGATCCATATCAGCACTTCTATAAATCCTAAAACGGCAGCCTTGTATTTGTTACCCTTTACAACATTAAGCATTCTCAACGTACCAAGTGATACATCAAAGATCCTTGCGCACATAATAAAGAGCATACCGGCGCCAAGACTCAGTATGTTCATTTAAAACCTTTCTAAAAATCTTCTGTTACACCGGCGATCAGTTTATCTTCACAGAATGAGAAATGCTCTCTGTAAATCCTGTAAAAATAGAGCTCATCCTTGCCCCTGATATTATGCGGAGCTTCGGCGCTTTCATTAATAAACTCGCTGTCGCTTATCTCGGTTTCAGCAATTTTTTTAAATAATTCTTCCGCGCCTGAACCTTCGGAAAATTTCAATTTATCCCTCCATAAAATTTCATGGGGCAGGTAGTTCTTAAACGCTTTGCGCAGAATGAATTTTTCCATTCTGTTATCACCTGCGCACCTGAATTTAACGGGGATACGGTGGGCAAACTCCACAAATTCATGGTCAAGAAAAGGAACGCGCGCTTCAATAGAGTGCGCCATTGTCATCCTGTCGGTTCTCTGCAGGTTAATATTATGCAGTGATCTTGTAAGTCTCATTAATTCATTGCTCAGCGCGCCTGAGCAGTTGAAGTTCTTAAGGTAATGATAGCCGCTGAAGAGTTCATCAGCGCCTTCACCGGTTAACACAACTTTAATTTTGCCTTTGGCAGCTCTTGCGACAAAATAATTCGGAAGTGCGCTTCTCACAAGCGGAGCGTCGAAGGATTCAAGGTAATAGATAACATCATGAATTGAATTACGCATTTCGCTTTCAGTATAGATATATTCATAATGTTTGGTATTAAGAAATTCCGCCACCTTTCTGGCGGCAGCAAGATCTTCACTGCCTTCGGTTCCAACGGCAAAAGTATGCAGTTTATCAACATATGGATTCATTAATGCCGCAATGATACTGCTATCCAATCCGCCGCTTAAAAAAATTCCAACAGGAACATCAGAAACGAGTCTTCGCTTAACCGAAAGGAACAATTTTTCCCTTATGAGCGTGCAAATTTCATTTTCATCCGTAAGAAATGGGTTTTCAAAGTAATCAACGGCATAATACTGATGGAAACCTGTTAAGTTTGAATAGTAATACCCCGGCGGGAATTCGCTTATATCCTCATATCCTTCAAGTGATTTTATTTCTGAAGCGAAAGCCATGATACCGTTCTTGCTGCCGAAATAGAGCGGCTTAATTCCCATACGGTCTCTTGCGGCAAAGATATTCCCGTTATCATTAATAATGAACGCAAACATTCCATTTAGGTGTTTAAGGCAGTCAAATCCGAATTCCTCGTATAGATGCAGCAGAACTTCGCTATCTGAACCGGTTGAAAATGTATGATTACCGAGAAATTGTTTTCTCAATTCTCTGTAATTATAGATTTCACCGTTACAAACAATGCACATATCCCGGGTTTCATTATATATAGGCTGCTTTCCGCCTTTAAGATCAATAATTGAAAGCCTGCTGTGACCCAAAACAATCCCTTCGCCTGCATGGTACCCGTAGTCATCGGGACCCCTGTGTTTCAGTTTTTGAGTCATACTGTAAATATCAACCGGATCGTTTGTACCGTACAATGATGTTATTCCGCACATAGTTCATTTCCTTTCCTTTTAAAATTACTTTAGAATTCCTTTTTCTTTAAGAATTTTATTAGTTCTTTCTTCTTCTTTAATTATTCTGCCTGTTGTTTCTTCAACTGCGTACCATGCACCATCAATCAGGCTTGTGATAATCTCTCCGCACAGGTGAATATTCCCCCTGAAATGCGGAGCATCAAGCAGACCGTACTTGATAGCTTTGGCAATCACATTGGCATCACTGTGAGGATCCTTAGAAACATTTTTGCCGAATTCATTTAACGCTTCAAGGAGAGTGCCGGCCTCATCAAGAAGCTCTTTGCACCTGGCTTCAACGCGCGGATCTTTTTTCATATCCGGCAGACCTTCCAGGCAGTTATGCAGCACCCCATGAGCTATGTTGCAGCTTTCGATCAGCTCACCGGGGTGAGTGGCATGATCACCTTCGCTGAAACCTACTACATGCAAAATATGCGGTTCAAGCGCAAGGCTCATTGCAACTGATGCCGCAAGCTGCCCTTTTGCTATTGCCGGCACAGGGAAAAAATGCGCAATACCGGCTCTTACTTCCCTGTAAACTGTGAAGTTTTCATTTTCCAGAGATTCAAGCAGGATCCTTTTAGCGGACATTTTAGCAATATCCATAGAAGGATCGGTGCCCGGTGGAGTGTTGAACATGAACTGCGAAACATAACTCTTTACACCCGAGCACCTGGCATTATATGCCGCGAGGTAAGACATCACCACTGCAATTGAATCATGTGCATCCCTTAAGCTCCACTGGTGTGATTCATTCACTTCCACGGGAATATCTCTGGCCGCATACCAGCTCATTACACTTTTATTTTCAGTGATAGCATCATATAATGAGCGCGTTGATCTGCCGTCAATAACGCTGTACCAGCATAGCGGTATCGCTGCCCATGCATTGTTTAGATTTTCAACGCTCATTTCGGCCCATTTAAGCAGATCATTTGTTCCGCTGTAACATCTCATTAGCGGGAAGTTTCCCCTGCGGGTAGCTTCGTAAATAGCTTTCAGGTGTTCCGGTTTCCTTACCGGTACGCCTCCTGCGCCATCCATGGCGGGATTCATTTCATCCTGCCGGAAAAAAAATTCCTGCGCGTTCTGATCGGTACCAAGTGAAAGGATATCCAGTACTTCGGCTTCTGCAATTTCAGCCGCGCCTTTAATTGTTTCTTCAACATCGGGTCTGCCAAAATGATGACGAAGCAAAGGGTACGGATATTTTTCCTTTATTCTGCCCAGCAAAGTATTTTCGTTGTTTACAGATCCCGCACCGGATTCACTTCCGCGCAGATACGCTTTTATTTCTTTGATAGATTCCGTACCGTGAAATACCTTTTCGAACAGACCAGATCTTTTCGCAGCTTCAGCTGCGGGGGGAGTGCCGCCGAAAATGAATTTTGTACCGGTTAAATTGAATTTTTTAACATTACTTTTTATTTCTTCAAACAGTGAGGCGGCTACTTCAGGCGTAAGCCTGTAGCTTACAGCCGCAATTGCCGGCTTTTGTTTTATTATTTCTTCAATGAACCTGTTTACCGCAACAGCGGGTCCTAACGAAGAAGTTTTGAATCCTTCTGATTCCGCCAGTTTAAGGAAGTGATGCAACCCGCCGATGTGAACGCAGCTGCCAAGCGCGCCTCCCAGAATATATTTTTCTTTCATAAGCTGCTCCTTCATAACTTGTTCTTTCATAACTTTTTCCTTCATAACTTGTTCTTTCATAAATTGTTTTTATCCTAAACATTTTATTTAAGAAGATCAATTTTTAATATCAGCCTGCCCTATTGAAAGCAGCCTGAGCTCTTTCAGGCTCATATCCGCGATGCCGAGTTTTTCAACTGTACGTCCGGATGTCATGTAATCCGATTCATTAAGGCAGGAAGCAAGGTAAATAAGTGAATTAATAGTCGGCGTTTCCACATTGAATTTTTTCCCAATTGAAGCTATTGGCACAAGGCTTTCGGGTACATCTTCATTCAGATAGCGCATATCAAGTGTAGGCGGCGCCATTATTCCCCTGTAGCCGGGGTTGGAATGAATCGCTTCATATAGAGTTTTGCCTGCCGCACCGTAGGCAAGGTAAAGCCACTCGCGAGCTGTCATAGCCCTGATTCCAAGCGCAGCTGCAACGGCGACTCTTTCGCTATCAACCTTTTCGAGCACCCTGGCAACAGAGCGCGTAATACCTTCAACGTAAAACTGGAATTCGTTTATATCTTCTATCCACCCCGCATTCAATATGCTGATTGCCGGATGAAATACCGCGCCGATATTATCGAAGCTTGTTTTAAAAATGTTATCGCCGGGTACAAATTCGTTGTAAGCCGGTTTCAATTTTTCTATCACCAGCGGTATCTTATGCGCTCTAACGGCGGCAATTGGAATTGAATTCTTTACCCTGAAAATATGCACATGCCCGGGACCTACTACCCGCGATGCGTATAAAAAGGTTTGCGCTTCTGCAATAATAGCATTCACACCCGGATTTAGCCTTAAGAGTATCTGCTTGAATTCAAGCGCGCCGAAAGTTCTGCCGGGATGCAATATTACTATCTGCCCATCTTTTAAGAATGGGGCGCATGCTTCCGCCATGAACCGGTGCGCGGTTGCGGGCACAACAACCATTATTATATCAACATCCCTGATAGCTGATTCAATATCAGTGGTAGCAAGCGCCACGCGGCCATCGCCTTCTATTTCACCATCCAGCTTGATAACACCTGTCGCCTTAATACCCCATAATCTTTCTTCGCTTCGGTTGTAAAGATTAACATGAAATCCCATGAATGAAAGATGCCCTGCCATTGCCAAACCGCCGTGACCTGCCCCCAGGACTGCGAACTTAGGTTTAAAATCTTTGCTTATTGGTTCCATAGATAAATAACCTCCTGTATTATTTTAAATTTGAGATTATTTTAACGAGAGTAAGTTAAAATATGTTAAGGAACGAGTTAAATACAGAAGAATATATTCTGTATATGATTATAAAATAAAATTTTAGCAGTTAATCGCAAGTTAAATGCAAATTTAAATCGGAAAAAAATCGATAAGTTACTATTTTAACAGGAAAATTTTAACTATGATATTAATTAAATAATTTTAATATTTTGCAGTATTAATATAAATTAAAAGAACTTGAATGATATCAGCTGAAATCAAATCATATAATAGTAAACAATCGGTTAACGATAAAAAGATCTGTAAAATTCTGGCTGAAGAAATTGATAAGAATCTAAAGGGCGCAGAAAATAAGATATGGCACGCGCATCCCGTTTGGTTTATTGAAGGGAATCCCGTGGCTGGATACGACAAATTAAAAGATTCGGTAAGGCTGCTATTCTGGAGCGGGCAAACTTTTGACGAGCCGGGTTTGAAGCCTGAAGGTTCATTTAAAGCTGCCGAGATCAGATATACATCGCCGGATGAGATCAAGGTTACTCACTTAAAACGCTGGCTGAAGAAGGCGCGTGATATTCAGTGGGATTATAAAAATATTGTGAAGCGCAAAGGTAAGCTTGTGAGGTTGAAATAAGTTATGTTTATTCTGAATCCCAAACTCAAAATAAACTTTTGCTTTACTTAATGCTAAGCAATCAGGACTAAAGTCCGTTTTTGGTGTCTCGTCTTCCCCGCTCTAACTGAGAAACCAGTCAAGAAGAGCGGGGTTAAAATGTTATTACTTTCCGCAAATAATACCTTCAGATTTGAGAACCTGACGGGAATATAGAATTCAATTTCTACGTCATCGCAGAGTCTCCTGTAAGTGACTCTGCGGGAAAACGTTATCAATTCCCCAACTGAAATCAGGTGGGGATTTTGATTATCAAAATCATAGCCTGAGTATTTATAAAAGAAGAAGAGATTTTTTCATGAAACGCTAATGGCTCACCTTCCGTTATCATTTTTACCTTTAATATTTTCTAATTAACTGTTAATTTCGCATTCTATCCATAAAACATTTTTAACTGAGCAGCGATCAAAGATCACAATTGAACGGTTTAGCAAACCGCTCTTGGTTGTTGTTATTTTGCATATCACATAGAAAATTTATAAACAATCATAACACTATAATAACCGAAAAATAAAATGGAAAACACTAACGGTAAATGCCCCGTTACACGGGCAAACGGATTTGCAGGCGGCGGAACCAGCAACCGCGACTGGTGGCCAAACCAGCTCAGACTCAATGTACTTCGCCAGCACTCCGAACTTTCTGACCCGATGGGCAAAGATTTCAACTACCCCGAAGCATTTAAGAGCCTCGATTACCAGGCAATAAAAGAGGACCTGAAAAAATTAATGACTGATTCACAGGACTGGTGGCCGGCGGATTTTGGGCACTACGGTCCCCTGTTTATCAGAATGGCATGGCACTCGGCAGGCACATACCGTGTTGGCGATGGCCGCGGCGGAGCCGGTCAGGGGCAGCAGCGTTTTGCGCCATTAAACAGCTGGCCTGATAACGCGAATCTTGATAAAGCCCGCAGGCTGCTTTGGCCTATTAAGCAGAAATACGGGAAGAAAATTTCATGGGCTGACTTAATGATATTAACAGGTAACGTTGCGCTGGAATCAATGGGATTTAAAACCTTCGGTTTTGCCGGAGGCAGAGAAGATGTTTGGGAAGCTGACCAGGATGTTTACTGGGGCAGCGAAGCAAAATGGCTGGAAGCCGATAAACGATATACAGGCGAGCGCGAACTTGATAACCCACTTGCAGCCGTGCAGATGGGTTTGATATACGTTAACCCTGAGGGTCCCAACGGCAACCCCGACCCGATAGCCGCAGCACGCGATATCCGCGAAACATTCGCAAGGATGGCGATGAACGATGAAGAAACCGTTGCGCTTATTGCAGGCGGACATACATTTGGTAAAACACACGGCGCGGGCGAAGCAACGCATGTTGGTGTTGAGCCTGAAGCAGGCGATATCACCGAGCAGGGACTGGGCTGGAAATGTGATTTTAACACAGGCATAGGATGCGATACAATTACCAGCGGACTTGAAGTAACATGGACAACAACTCCTACAAAATGGAGCAATAATTTCTTCTGGAATTTGTTTGGGTATGAGTGGGAGCTTACTAAGAGTCCCGCCGGCGCGAACCAATGGAAGCCCAAAGGCGGAATGGGCGCGAACACCGTACCTGATGCTTTTGACCCGAATAAAAGACAGGAACCCAGAATGCTCACAACTGATCTTTCATTGAGATTTGATCCTGCATACGAAAAAATTTCCAGGCGGTTTATGGAAAATCCGGACCAGTTCGCGGATGCATTTGCGCGTGCATGGTTTAAGCTCACACACCGCGATATGGGTCCCCGCGCGCGCTATATAGGCCCCGAAGTGCCGGAAGAAGTTCTCATCTGGCAGGATCCTATCCCCGCTTGTGACCATGTATTAATAGATGATAATGATATTGCAGCACTGAAAGCAAAAATACTTGCATCGGGCATTTCAGTATCACAGCTTGCGCTTACGGCATGGGCATCGGCTGCAACATTCCGCGGCTCAGATAAGCGCGGCGGTGCAAACGGCGCGAGGATAAGATTAGCGCCGCAGAAAGATTGGGCGGTTAATAATCCGGAGCAGCTAAAGAAAGTGCTTGCTGTACTTGAGGGCATTCAGATGGAATTTAACGATGCGCAAAAAGGCGGCAAAAAGGTTTCACTTGCCGATCTTATTGTGCTGGCAGGCAACGCCGGCGTTGAAAAAGCCGCGAAGGATGCGGGAGTAAGTATTACAGTTCCCTTCACCCCCGGCAGAATGGACGCATCACAGGAAGAGACTGATGTTGATTCATTTAAATTCCTTGAACCCGTTGCTGACGGTTTCCGCAACTACCTGAAAACAAAGTTCACTGTTTCAACAGAAGAATTATTGATAGATAAGGCTCAGCTGCTTAACCTGAGCGCACCGGAGCTTACCGTGCTTGTTGGCGGTATGCGTGCTATGGGCGCTAACTGGGATGGCAGTAAACACGGTGTGTTTACAAAACGCCCGGAGCAGCTTACCAATGATTTCTTTAGTAACCTGCTTGATATGACAACCGTATGGAAAGCCACAGACGAAACCAACGAAATATTCGAGGGCAAAGACCGCAAAACGGGCGAGCTTAAATGGACGGCTACAAGGGCTGACCTTGTGTTCGGCTCTAACAGCGAGCTCCGCGCGCTGGCAGAAGTCTATGCCAGCGACGACGCCAAGGAAAAATTCGCCAACGACTTTGCCGCCGCCTGGGTAAAGGTTATGAATAATGACAGATTTGATGTGAAGTAAGAAAGTAAGACGACAATAAAAATAGAAGCACCCGTAAGTAATTGCGGGTGCTTTTTATTTACTTTTGATGTTGAAATTTAAATTTATTTATAATAAGTTTGAAATCACGCGAATAGAGGGTAACTCCTATGGAAATGGGGGTTACCTTTTTATATTTAACTTTCTTTTCTTAAATTAAATTATTAAGCATGAATTATGATAACTTCACTAACGATTAAAAATGTAGCAACGTACGATAGCCAAAATGGAGTTACAATTAATGATTTTAAAAAGGTTAATTTTTTCTATGGATTTAATGGTACAGGCAAATCAACTATATCTAAATATCTAAGGAATTTAACCCTTGATGTTACAGAACAGAAATCAGAGTTTAATGCTTGCACTAATATTGGTTATAACAAGCAACTTCATCACATTTTGACATTTAATGAAGATTTTATAGAAGAAAATTTTAAGAAAAGTTTAGATTTCAAAGGTGTGTTCTCATTAAATCAATCAAATGCACAAATTGATCAGAAAATAAATGACGAAGAAAATAACATTCAATCCTATGAAAGTTCAAAACTTATATACCTGAATAGATTAGAGATTTTAAAGAATGATGAGAAAGGTATACGTGACATTTTGCTAAATGATGCATGGGAACAAAGACGTACGTTTGCAGCATTTATCAAGATTTACCTTGAACATTCTGGAAGCAAAACAAATCATTTTAATGAAATCATTAACATTCTACAAACAAACAATTTGAGCACTTTAACCTTAGAAGAATTGACAGAAAGCTATCAAACTTTATATGTTAAAGAATTAAAAGAAATAACTACTACATTAAATATAAACTCTTATGTAGTAATAAGGCGTTTAGAGAGAGAAGTCGATAAGATATTAAATGAAATTATTATCGGCAATGAAGATGTAGACATAGCACAATTAATCAATTCATTAAACAACAGGAATTGGGTTGCGCAAGGAATTGACTATATTCAACCTGACGAAAACACTTGTCCATTTTGCCAAAAGGAAACTATAGATGAAGGCTTAAGAATACAGTTTGAGAAGTATTTCGATGAAACATATAAGAATAAACTTGATGAAATAAAAAAGTTAAAAGATATTTACGATAAGGAATTAAACAAATTTATTGAAAATATTAATGCTATTAACAAGATTTACAATCCAAATAATCTAACTTCAGATTTTTTAATTGAGCTTAACTTATTATACGAAAACAATATTAAAATTTTTAATGAGAAAATAGTAAACTCAAATGAAAGAAAATGTATTACTTCCATTTCTAAATTTAAGGTACTTTTGCAGCAACTTACGAAACTTATAAATACAAATAATACACTTTATAGAGACACGGATGTAAACAAGAAAAGGCTATTGGATAACATTTGGATTTACATGGCTAATAAATGCAAGAATAAAATCGAGGAATTTAATAAAAGAAAAATAAAGTATGTTAGAATTAACAAATATGCGACTGAACTAATAGATCAATTTAATAACAAAATAGATACAGCTAGACAGAATATTGAAAATTTAAGAAGTCAAACTGTAAATACAAAAGAAGCAATAGACAGTATCAACATGCTACTTACTAACGCGGGTTTTGAAGGGTTTGTAATTGCCGAAAAAGAAATAATCAACAATATTTCAAGATATTATTTGAAACGTCCAAATTCTCCAAATTTAAGTCCAGTATTTGAGAGTTTAAGTGAAGGTGAGAAAAACTTCATTTCATTTCTATACTTTTATCAATTGTGTCTTGGAACAGATGATTTACTTAATTCAGGGACTAAAAAAAAGATTATCATAATTGATGACCCCGTTTCTAGCTTGGATAGTCAATCTTTATTTATTGTTTCAACACTAATTCGAGCTTTGATTAAAAGATACAATGATGACAATAATACAAATCGTAAGCTTTTTAAAAATAACAATATTGCTCAAGTCGTAATTCTTACTCACAATATATATTTCTATAAAGAAGTATCATTTGAAAGAGGGTCAATTTGTACAGATTATTGGCATTATAAAATAACAAAAATTAAAAACCAAACTTCAATAACCGGGTCTCGCAATAAGACTGTCTTTGATGACTATTCATTAATGTGGAATTCAATCAAAAATATAAAAGCTAATTTGCCAACAGACTCTACTTTAAACATAGTTATATCTAATACAATGAGAAGAATTATTGAAAGCTATGTTAATTTTGTGGGTTTCGGTAATGATTCTTGGTCGGCATTAGTTAATGATGACCAAAACGACAATTACTTCTATATAAAATGTGCCTTTATTTCAACAATTAACGACGAAAGCCATAAAGTATCCGCACTTGATAGTGTCTACTATCAAAAAATTATAAATGAGAACCCTAAAATTCTTTTTGATGTTTTTGCTATTATTTTTAGAATAATTGGCAAAGAACATTATGAAATGATGATGGAAGAAAAACTTTAATAAATAAATTTTAATAATTTCACAATATATAATTAATATGTCTAACGAAACTAAAATAGTTTGTCCGAATTGTGGACATGAAATCGATGTAAATAATGTAATCGCTCATCAACTTGATGATGAATACAAGAAAAAATACAATTTACAACTTGATATAGAAAAGAAAAAGTATCAGGACGAGATTAACAAACTTGATAAACAAAAAGAAGAATTCGACAAATTAAAATTAGAACAAGAAAAATTAATTACAAAGAGAGTAGATGAGCAATTAAAAAATCAGCAATCTGCTCTTGAAAAAGAAATAAAATCTAGAATTCAGAGTGAAAATTCAGAAAAAATCGAGTTAATTGAAAAAGAACTCAAAGAAAAATCTGAACAGGTTAAAGATTTAAATAAAACAAAAGCAGAAATTGAAAAAGTAAAAAGGGAAAAGGATGAATTAAAGGATATTTTAGAAGCAGAGAATGCTAAAAAGCTTAATGAGCAAATTGCGGAAGAGAAAGAAAGAATAAGAAAAACCGAACAAGGTAAAAACGAGCTGATAGTAATGGAACTGCAAAAGCAGCTAGAGGACCAAAAAAAGTTGACTGAAGAAATGAAACGAAAGCAAGAGCAGGGTTCAATGCAGCTTCAAGGTGAAGTTCAGGAACTAGGGATAGAAGAATGGCTATCTGGAAACTTCCCTCTTGACACCATTATGGAAATTAAAAAAGGTGAGAGGGGTGCTGATTGCCTGCAAACTGTTCATACAAGAACAAGACAGAACTGTGGAACAATTTATTATGAAAGTAAACGGACAAAAGACTTTAAAAACAATTGGCTTGAAAAATTCAGAGATGACATTCGAGAAAAAGGAGCCAATATCGGTGTTCTTGTAACAGATGTGTTCCCTAAAGGAATGGAAAGAATGGGGCTAGTTGACGGCATTTGGGTATGCTCTTACGACGAGTTTAAAGGACTTTGTGTTGTTCTTCGTGAAAGTATAATTCAGCTGAGTTCAGTTGTTTCATCACAAGAGAACAAAGGAGAAAAAATGGTTATGCTTTATGATTTCTTGACAAGTAACGAATTCCGACTTCAAGTAGAAGCAATAGTTGAAGGATTTACACAAATGCAGACCGACCTAAATTCAGAGAAGCGTTCAATTATGGGACATTGGAAAAAGAGGGAAAAACAAATTCAAAAAGTTCTTCTTAATACCAACCACATGTATAACTCAATAAAGGGTATTGCTGGTTCAGCTATCCAACAAATCAAGACACTTGAGTTACCAGAAGCGACAATAGACGAACCTGAAGATGGAGAGTAGAAAAACTAGCTATAAATCGGGTATTACTTCAACCGGGCTGTCGAGTTTTGTGATTCTGTGAAAGTTAATTACATTTGAGAGTTTTTGGGCTACGTAAACTCCACAAACACAAAGCCAGAAATCGTTATTGGCTGCCGCTATGAACCGTGCTAAATTGAAACTTTTGTGAAATGACAGAAAAACAACTGGAACATAAAATACTTGAATCAATTAAAATAAAAAGGAAATTCCCTTTTACTTTTCACGATCTTACAGAAACTTTTGAAGACAAGTTTTCAAAGTTTAATCCGACAGTTAATTGCTTTGATATTACTGACTACTTTTCAGCTGGTATAGGAGAAGTTTCGGCAAGACGACAGCTTCTTGCGGACAGGAGAATAGAAGCGGACTGGTTGAGAGAATACAAAACCAAAAATGGTAACACTAAAATTGACTTTAGTGGTTTGTATGTTTTCATTAACGACAAGACTCCATTTTATGTTGGCATTTCAAAGGGTGTAATCGGCCGAATATTTCAGCACACCAGGGGGCATAACCACAATACTTCGACACTTGCTTACAGCATTGGTCTGATAAGATATGAGCTTCTAACTGGCGTGAAGCATATTGGTAAAAGAAAGGAATTAAATTTCAAAACTGAAGTAGAACCTATAAAACAATTTCTTTTAAAACAAAAAATTGCTTTTTTACACATTGAAAATTATGAGGAACTTGCATTATTTGAAATATTTTGTTCTATGAAGATGAACACCATTTTAAATAAATTCGAAACTCATTGACAAGAGACAAAAATATATAATAATCTTTTAAGATAACTCTTCTGACTACAAAAAAATCTCCCTATTAAGTATATTTGCCCTCATTGCCGGATGTTACTACAGTAAAACATAACGCTAAGAATTAACCATCAAATCATGAGAAAAGTAATCGCTGCATTTAACATGACACTTGACGGATATTGCGACCATACGTCGGGCATTCCGGCGGATGAAATACATTTTCACTATGCCAAACAGTTGGAAGAGGCGGGAGTGATACTCTATGGCAGAACGACATACCAGCTTATGGAGTATTGGCGTGATGTGCTGGCGAATCCCACAGGTGAAAAGCATATGGATGATTTTGCCGCGGCGATTGATAGGGTCCCTAAGCTGGTTTTTTCACGTTCGCTAAAGAGTGTTGATTGGGCAAGCGCAATGCTTGCCACCCGTGAGCCTGCCGAAGAAGTAAATGAGCTTAAACAGCAGCCGGGTAAAGATATTTATGTATCGAGTCCGAGTTTAATAGTACAATTGACACAACTTGGCATGATCGATGAGTACCAGTTATGCATTCACCCTGTAATAGCAGGAAGCGGGCTGGTGTTGTTTAAGGATATAAAAGGTAAGATACTGCTAAAGCTCACCGGGACAAAAGTATTTGACTTTGGCGGGGTGATACTTTATTATGAGCCGGTTAAAAACAATGTGCAATGAACCTTCCTCCTTCGGAGTAAGGTTTCGCCACAAGAAACGTGGCTCAATATTTGTTTGTCAAAATCCTATGCTAAGACCCCCTCGGGCTAAAGCCCACTCCCCCTTAGTAAGGGGGAGATATTTACAAGACCAACAACCATGAAACAGAAAGATGGAATCTATAAAATTAAATTTACAATATGAAAGCACAGGGAAAAACAGTTAAGGAAATTCTGGCAAATGTGCCCGAAGAAAGGTTTGAGGCATTTAATAAACTGCATAATGTAATTGTTAAAAATCTGCCCAAAGGATTTGAAGCGGCAATCAGCTACGGCGGGTTAGGTTACGTGGTGCCGCATAAGCTTTACCCCGCAGGTTACCACTGCAAACCCAGTGAGCCGCTTCCGTTTGCGGGCATCGCTTCGCAAAAGGATTCAGTTAATTTTTACCACATGGGTGTTTACTCGGATCCTAAATTGTTAAAATGGTTTGTCAACGAGTTCCCCAAACACACCAAAGGAAAGCTCGATATGGGCAAAAGCTGCGTTAGATTTAAGAAAATGGATGATATACCATTCAAACTTATAGGTGAGTTAATGAAAAAAATGAGCGTTAAGGATTGGATCGGGATGTATGAAGCGGATTATAATCCAAAATCAAAGAAGAAAAAATAATTGATCTCTTTGTTGTACCAATAAAGAGCAATTTAGCATTAAAAGCTTGTAAATTTTTAAATACAAAACATCAGGGGGATAGTGACACCAGTCGATCAAAGAGACATATTGGATGAAGAGCCCTTCGGCTACAAAGAGCTTAAGGATAAGAAAGTACAGATCTATTGGAATAATAAGCCCGTGCTGCTGCTTAAAGGCGGTGAAGCGCTTAAGCTTCTAAAAAAACTCGGAAACTCCGAAGGTAAACAAACACAATTAATTCTGGCAAAGATCACAGGTAATTTCAAAAGAGGAAATGAAAGACCGCTTCAGAAAGATTGAACATACAGCAGTATAAAACTTCAAAAAAAATAATTAATTATGGGCAAACTTGCTGAAATAAAAACCAAACAGACTGAATTAAGCGTTGAGGATTTCATCAGTTCAATTAAAGATGAACAAAAGCGCAAAGATAGTTTAACGCTGCTAAAGATGTTTAAGAAAATATCCGGCGAGAAGCCTAAGATATGGGGAAGCTCAATAATTGGTTTCGGGAAGAAGGTGTATAAGAGTCCCGCCACAGACCGTGAAGTTGAATGGTTTAAACTGGGATTTTCACCCCGCAAAGCGAATATATCGCTTCAACTGGTAATTGACGTAAAAAAGCACTCTGACCTTCTGAAGAAATTCGGCAAACACAAAGCGGGAGTGGGATGTCTTTACATCAACAAGCTGGCTGATATAGATATGAAAGTATTGGAAAAATTAGTGAAAGAGGCTGCAAAGGGGAAGTAACATCATAGAAAGCAAACTGTTTAGTTGGTTTTAACAGGCATTGAATAAATTAAACCCACGGCTCATGAGAAAACATGCAGAAAAGTCGTGGGTTTTTCATTTTCCAAAAGTACAATCAGGCTCTATTTTGCTATTACTCTTCCAGCCTGCAAATGTAACCCCAGCCGCCGCCGAGATCTGTAATGGCAAGTATAAGTTCATTCTTCCCTTTTTTCAGCGGAAGATAAACTGCGTCATTTTCGGGGTCAACAATACCAAGGAACCTTGTATCCCTGAAATTCTGCGCACTCCTGCCGCGGAATAAAATATTCCCGTTCAGGAAAACACTTATCTCATCGCTATAGCCAAAGCTGAGCTTTTTTACGCCGTCACTCGGGGAGTTAATAATGCATCTTGCGTAAACAAGTTTAGAGCCCGGCTGCGGCTCAAGCCGCTTTGAAAAGTCGTTCGCAAACGTAACTCTTATTCTGGGTGCAGCACGGTAGCGGTATATTGTAACAAATCCCGGGGCTTCCGCTTCCACTCTTTGCCATTGCATGGTATCTGTTTCCGCGGCAGTAAGCGGCCGCTCAGGATTTACCGAAAGCGCATCGTAAGAAGGGGAAAGCTCCCATGCGGTTAAAATTCCCGGCATCATGGGCGGTTCGTTTCTTACCCAATCAGCATCGGGGGTGGTTTTAATTCTGAAATTCGAAAAATAAACTTCGCCCATGAGCGCCGCCAGTGCGACATATCCCCTTTCGACCCCGCTTTTCAGATCGTTCATAACAAGTGCGGGATTATCCATATCAGTTACATAAAGGTATGCCTGCGCGCCTTTTATAACAATGCGCATGTGAAACCACTCGTTGTGGGGAATATCAACAGCTCCTGTAAAACCGGGTCCATTGTATATTTGCCAATTGAGTCCGCCGCCTATAACCGGGGTATATTGCATTGCATCGGGCTGGCCTGAAAACTGGGGCCTTAGATAAATATACTCTGCATTAGCGCCTGTGCTGTCTATACGGAACTGCGCGCCGAAGAATCCACGGCTTGCGGGAGAAATAACGTCTACATCAATAATTGCGTCGCGCGCTTCAAAATCGTTCAATAAAGCCGCTCCCCCATCCAAAAAAATGCATTTTCTGCCCTGGTATTCTTTAAATCCTGCATTACCCTGCAGGTACCAATGGAGTGAATCAGCAGCCGGTGCCAAAATGTTTGATGAATCCGCAGTATGATTTTGAACTTGTGAATTATCTGCGGCCATAATTGATGCGTGTGTTAGAACAAAACACACAGGAGTAAATATTAAATTCAATACAACAACAGCCCTTTTAAATATTAGCATATAGTTTCCTTTTGAGGTTAAATTAATCAGTCAGATTATGAAATAAATCACGGAACAATGCTCAAACACAAAAATCTGTTTGTTCGCAAATGATACCTACTTCCGGAAATAGATATAGATAGTTATTGGGATCCCGGGTATTGAAGAGCTATACTGTTAGATGTTATTGTATTAAGAAAGGTTTACAGCGCAAACCGACTGATTATTTTTTTTTGCAGCCACTGGCAGAATCAAGCCGGAGAATCCGACAAAACATCTTTTTGCAGTGGCAAAAGTATGACGTAATAGGTATATTAAGCCCCAGGGAGTGGAAGCAACTATTCAGCAACAGGAACATTCATAAGCTAAGCGAAAAAAATGCCGCATATAAGAATAACAGAGAAAATAATTGTACGCTGCACCCCTGAATTTGTTTTTGACTATACCCAGGATTACGCGGGCAGGCTCAAATGGGATACATTCCTTAAGAAAGCTGAACTGCTGGACGGTGCAATAGAAGCAGGTGTTGGTGTGAGGGCCGATTGCGTTGCCAAAAACGGATTTGGAATGATAACCGAATATGTTTCGTTTAACCGCCCGGATGGCACGGCGGTTAAGATGACAAAGGGGCCGATTATTTTCAGATCATTTGCGGGTTCGTGGAAATTTACTGAACTTGATGCCGGGCTTACAGAAGTTTCGTTCATATATTCTTATGAGCTTAGATGGCCATTTTCAATGTTTCATGGTATGTTTAAAAACAAACTTCGATCAGAAGTCAGGCAGAGGCTTGTTGACCTGAAAAGGAATATTGAAGCGAATATAGATCACAGTAACAATTAGTTTGTTGCTGGTGGGCACTTTATGAACAAGGCGGGCACCGGCAGGGTGGTGAGCAAACTCTTTTAATACTCAACCTTTATAGTAATAATTCAATCAGTTTAATACCAAATTTATGATTTGTAAGATTTGGGAATTTTACTTAAATTTGCAGATATTCATTAAAGGAGCCGTAGTTCAGCTGGTTAGAACGCTTGACTGTCACTCAAGAGGTCGCGAGTTCGAATCTCGTCGGTTCCGCCAAAAAACCGCCATTTTGGCGGTTTTTTTATAATATTTGCTAAACTATTTAATACAGAATGTTGACCTGTTATGAGCATTACTAAAGAAATACAGAAAAGAAGAACAATAGCCATCATCTCTCACCCTGATGCGGGCAAAACCACGCTTACTGAAAAGCTGCTTCTTTTCGGCGGAGCTATTCAGATAGCAGGCGCGGTAAAATCGAATAAGATAAAAAAAACCACGACATCAGATTTTCTTGAAATTGAAAAACAAAGAGGAATATCTGTTACCACATCTGTAATGAACTTCGGCTATAAGGGCGTTAAGATAAATCTGCTGGATACACCGGGTCACAAAGATTTTGCCGAAGATACCTACAGAACACTAACAGCTGTTGACAGCGTGTTGTTGGTTATCGATTGCCAGAAGGGCGTTGAAATGCAAACCGAAAAGCTGATGAACGTTTGCAGAATGCGGAAAACGCCGGTGATAGTTTTCATCAATAAGCTTGATAGAGAAGGCAGAAACCCGACTGAGCTGCTGGATGAAATAGAGGAAAAACTTGATATAAAAGTAAGACCGCTCAGCTGGCCCGTAGGAATAGGCAGCAGGTTTAAAGGCGTATATAATTTATTTGAAAACTCTTTCAGCTTCTTTAAGGTGAACAAGCAAAAAGTTGAACACGAAGTTGAAAAGATCACAGACCTGACCGATGAAAGGCTTCATGAACTGCTAAACGAGAGCGCGGATGTACTGAAACACGATATTGATCTTGTAAATGGTATTTACGGGGAGTTCAACAATGAAGAATATCTAAACGGCGATGCAGCGCCGGTTTTTTTCGGCAGCGCGCTGAATAACTTTGGGGTGCGGGAACTGCTTGATACGGTGATAAAGATAGCGCCGAATCCGCAGGGCAGAGATACAACCCGGGGCATTATTGAACCCGGCAGCGATAAATTTTCCGGGTTTGTGTTCAAGATACACTCAAACCTTGACCCAAGACACAGGGACAGGATCGCTTTTATGCGAGTTTGCTCAGGTAAGCTTGAGAAATTAAAGTTCTACCATCACGTGCGTATGAACCGGAAGGTTCGTTTTGCGAATCTCGCTACATTCATGGCGCAGGATAAAAACGCCGTAGAAGAAGCTTACCCGGGTGATGTTGTGGGATTATATGATACCGGTATTTTTAAAATAGGTGATACAATTACAGAAGGCAGCCAGTTCATGTACAAAAATATCCCGACTTTTTCGCCGGAAGTGTTTAAAGAATTGCAGCTGGACGATCCTTTCAAATCAAAACAACTTGAAAAGGGTATCATGCAGCTGACCGATGAAGGGCTTGCACAGGTATTCACTCAAACAATGGGTAACATGAAGGTTGTTGGCACAGTTGGCGACCTTCAGTTTGAAGTGCTTCAGCACAGGCTGCTGCATGAATACGGCGCAGCCTGTCATTTCAGACCGCTGAATTACTTTAAGGCATGCTGGCTTAAGTATGAAAGTAAAGCCGATATTGACGAAATGCTGAAACTGCGCTCATTCAACCTGTTTTACGATAAGCACAAAAATCTCGTCTTTCTGCCTGACTCAGAATACCAGTTAAGGTATGCCCGGGAAGCAAATCCGAAAGCTGAGTTTATGTTTACAATGGAGCATAACACCGAAACCGTGGAAATGGAAAATGCTGTCTGATCCTGTGTGCAGGCTTTGCGGCTCAGCCGCAAAACAAACACAATTGGAAAGCAATTTTGGCAGAGATTATATTTTGTGCGGTAACTGTAAACTCATACGCATGGCGCCGCAGCATTTTTTACCGAGAGAAAAAGAGATTGAACGTTATTTAGAGCATAACAACGGGATGCAGTTTGAAGGCTACAAAGAGTTCCTTACCCGCGCAATTGAACCGGCTTTGAAACATATCAGCAAAAAAATGACCGGGCTTGATTACGGCTGCGGCCACTCCCCTACCCTTTCTAAATTACTTATCGATGAGGGTTACAACTGCGAAGATTATGACCCTATGTTTGTTGAAAATCCGCTGGATAAAAAGTACGACTTCATCTTTTCAACGGAAGTATTTGAGCATTTTTTTGAACCACACCGCGAGATACAAAAAATCTGCGATCTGCTTGAAGCCGGCGGGATATTGACCGTAATGACGGTGCTTTGGAATGATATTAAAAGATTCAAAAACTGGTATTACACCAGAGACCCCTCACACACGGCTTTCTACCACTCTGAAACTTTTGATCACATTTGCGAAGCTTTTGGCTTAGAGCTGATGTACAATGACGGCAAGCGAATTGTAATATTAAAAAAAAACTGATATAGCCTTGCCTTTTTACTTAAATCCAAATTGAATGAAAGCTGAACAGCTTAAATAAAAAAAGGCAGTCATTTTACTGACCGCCTTTTGATGGTTTGAATTCCGATGATTATTTAATGAGTACCATCTTCTTGCTGTCTGTATAGCTTCCTGTATTTATTCTGTAGATATAAACACCGCTTGAAAGCGATGAAGCATTTACGTCAACAGTGTAACTTCCTGCAGCTTTAAATCCGTCAACTATTGTCATAACTTCTTCGCCCAGAATGCTGTATATCTTCATTGATACGAATCCGTTTTCTTTTACATCATAGTTGATCTTTGTAACAGGGTTAAACGGGTTCGGATAGTTCTGTCCGAGTGAATAGTTATCAGGAATATTTGAATTGCCGTTATTTACCGGTGTGAAATCTTCGGTATAGATCTGCGTATTTGTAACGGCGGCAGTACCGTTGTATCCTGATGCTACTATTAATTTATACCCATATTGACCTGACCTTACGCTTCCGAGATACGCACCAAGAACCGGGGTTGTTAAATTTGGTTTAACACTCCATGTATTTGTTGCGGGATTGTATGAATAGCATTTGTTCGGTGTATCAGGGGTCCACCAAGTTGTTGATGTTGTTCCGGTAGTTCCTGTTGTCATAATAACTTCACTTGCGAACCACGGTGCCATATCGGTTTTCCAAACTGTACCCAACGGATTAACTGCGCCGGTTGTCCATGTGATGGAACTTCTATCTGACTGACTGATAGCACCTTCATATGTAACAGAGCCGGGAACTGCGCCTTGGATACCACCTGAGTAAACTAATGTGTTGCCCGTTATAGCAAATCCGCCGCCAAAGCAAGCCTGCGGCAGAGGAGTTCCGGCTCTCCACGTACCTGAAATTGCATTGTAAACGTGAACTGTTGCGACAGCGTTTGTTCCGTCATTGCCTGCTACAACATAGATCAAACTATCCTGGTAGCCTGCTGCTTTGCACCACCCGAGTGTTGCGACCGGCAGCACTGTTCCGGTGCTCCATGTGTTGGCATTAATATTATATTTATACAATGTATTGCTGTAATTTGTGCCATCACTGCCTGCAATTGCGTATAGTGTATCTTTTACTACTGCGGTACCAAACACCACTCTTGAAAGCGGTAATGATGCGCCTGAGCTCCAAGCATTGGTTTTAACATTATATTTATATAATGCGGTTGTATTAGGAGCATTTCCGCCTAATGCAAATAACCATGCTGTATCGTTGCCCGGTTTATTATAACCAACGCCGCTGCCTAAATATGAACCTGCGGTAATAACATTACCTGAGGTCCAGGTTGCGGTTGTAATTGTAACTGATTTTGTGAGTGTATCGTTTGTTCTGTCAAGATCAGTTGCTGCCTGTGTAAATACCTTTACAGTATATGTACCAACGGCTGCTGTCCAGTTGGCAAATGTAACCTGGCTGGTCGTTCCGGCAGCAAGTGATGTAACGTTAATTGTTGATGTATATGAACCCGGGGTGATAGTCATTGTTACCGGGAATGTTTCAACGCTGGAGCCGTAATTCTTAACTGTAGCTTTTGGCACAATTGAGCCCGGCATAAGCGGTGTGTTAACATCAACTGAAATTGTTCCTACATCATGCAGAAGAAGCGGGTTAACGGAAACGTCATCAACATACATATCGTTACCATACGCGCTTGTAGCCTTCATAATGATATAGTTTGTAGCAGTGTTGAAAGATGCCGGAATAGTAAATTCATAGTAATACCATCCGTTCGCGCCCGTTTCAACAGGTGCGAGACCTTTTGCCCTGTTAATAGTAAGCAGCAGAGTAGCGCCGGTTGAATTAGGCGCGGTGTTGATCATGAAATCAACTTTATCTGCGGTAGTTGCATATCCATCATCTCTAAGCATCCAGAAGCCAAGCTTTGCCTGGCCTGATGTTAAGCTGAAAACTGGTGATACAAGAGTAGCAATTGTTCCTGTGGAATATGTCCAGCTTACAAATTCACCCATACCTGCGCCGCTGTGAGGAGCAAACCCTGTAGGATGAGCAGTTGTTGTTGCCCGTGTCCATAAGCCTGTTCCGCTTTCCTGCAGGTTCAACCAGCCTGTTGGCGGGAATGTTGTTCCGTCAAAACTTTCGCTCCATAACGGCGGTGTTAAGCCGGGGCGGTCATGGTTTGAAGGGGCCTGATATTTAAGTACTTCCATTGAAGCCGGAATTGTTGTCGCGTTCGTGTTCTGCGGTTCAGGATCTTTGGAAGTATACAGACCAAAACCAACAAGCAAAACCACGCTGAATAAAATAGTAAATGTTTGCAGTTTTTTTGACATTTTTTTGTTTATTTAAGTTGGTAAAGAATGTTAATTAGAAGAATTGAAAACAGAATTGACGTGTAGCAACCCGATCCATTTGTTAACGGATCGGTGTAAAAAATTTCGTGAAATACAATAGTAAACCTTACCGGAGATTTATATCTGCAATTTTCGCCGGTTGGGATAGTCAAATGGATGGAAGAAATTTCTGAAGGGTTAGAACTATACATGTTCATCACTCTCTTTATCAGATCATCATGATCAGAAAACAAGAAATTATTTTTTTTAACTCTTAAAATTAATATTCAGTCCAAGCGCATTCAATGCATAACATTTAGTTCAAAAATGCCCTGCGATTTTCATCATAAAAAATCATGATACAACGCAACAAATCAAACATAAAATTGCGCGCAAAACCTTGGAGGGTTATGTGGTGTTTAGTATTTTAAACGGCTTCAAAATAAAAATAGAGATCACAATGAAATTAACTTCAATGAAGAATTTTATAGCACCGGTTATATTTGCGGTTCTCATCCCTGCATTCATGGCAGCGGGATGCGCTAAAACAGGGCATTACGAAAGAGGCATGGAATTACTGAAAGATAAACAATACCCCGAAGCCATCACGGAATTCCAGAAAATTGACGCAGGTGAAAGGCAGTTCAGACTTGCGCAATCTAAAATTGCGTATATACAGGGTTTGCAGGCGTTTAACGACAGCCTCTTCAGCGCAGCTGAAGTACAGCTTGTACGGGTTACAAACGATGATGAGTTTTACCACGAATCACAATTGATGATAGATAAGATCAACCAAAGAAGATTGAGTTCACTCATTCCCGAAACAGATACACTGATAGTCCGTGAAGAAGAAATTGGCTCTAAGGGGGAAGAAAAGGCACAGGACAAAGTTAAAGTTGAAATAGAAACTGATATTGATATAACAAAGAAATTTTCGGCACAGCAAAGATCACTAATTGAAAATTTTCAATCGGCTTATACAAGCGGTTATTCCGCGGCAAGTGATTCAAAGAAAAAATATCTCGATGACATGAGATCAATTGCCGAGAGGCTGAACGCGCTGAGCTACAATGCAAAGGAAAAGGATCCGGAAGCGCTTGAGCTTAGAAAAAGATCAACTGCATGGATGAACAAACGAATTGAATTCATACAGAAACTCATAAGTGACAGATCAGAAAAAGAAACCAATACATCACGTTCCTTAAAAGAAGAAGGTGATACTGTACTATAGCGTCACTCAGCAGCTGAAAAAAACAAAATAGCCGTTAGACTATTTTGTTTTTTTCAAGTATTGCAACCAGGTCTTTGGGATAAGTTCTGATATTGTAGCCGTATTTAAGCTGCTCTTCCATTCTGCAGGAATATACAAGCTTGCCGTTCCATACTGTCATATCGGGGCATCCATCACACATGCTTTGCCTGCCATCTTCAAGAAAATCCACCGGTTGAATTATCATTATTGACTGATAATACAGCTTTCTGAATATTCTGAAAGGATTTTTGATGTACTTAAAAAATGTTCTTCTCAGTTTCTTATCGAATAATCCCATAAGAAGCATCGATCTCCCCTTCTTATTCATTTTAGGCCGGGTATATGATAAATACTTACCGTACATCAGATGATAAGCTGTCTGGACTATTTCCATAGCTTTGCTGCCCATATAGCCAAATATCCTCTTCCTGGTACCCAGCCTTCCGCTTAAGAGCCATTTAAACGAATCAGCTTTTTCGCTGCCGTTAAGGTATGCGCAGGGATCAAAATCAGGGTACGTCTTCCTTATTACATCAACTACTTCATCAGCCATAATATCAACTCTATCAGGAACATCTTCATTGTAAACCAATTCACCCATATTTATTTTTTTGGGGCCAAGATACCAGTCAACATCCCTGTTATCAACGGCGCGGTAGATAATGAACACCATTACGTTTACAATATCTATATTTTTGTGCGCCCATTTGAGCATATCAGGTATATGGATCAAGGTATCTTCGAAAATTGTGGAATTGAATGAACATGAAATGCCGCCTTCAGCGGCCAGCATTTTAGCGAACTTGTAACGAAGCTCATTCAGCCCAACTTCATCTGCCTGCTTCCAGCCGGGGCGGTTCTGTTTGCTATCTATGTGGAACGTGAATCCATACACTCCCGCCAGTTTCAGCTCATGCAGCAGTTCCGGGGTTAAAGCTATTCCGTTTGTGTTAACAATTGGTTTGCAGCCAAGATCAGCCACCATTTTAACGATATCAACTATCTGCGGATGCAAAAGCGGCTCACCGCCGGCGATTGAAATACTGTCGGACTTCCTGTAATGCATAAATACATTCAGTTCTTCCTTTATTTCATGCAGTGTTTTATGACTGTTCACTTCATTCTTGCGGTAGCAGCCCAGGCATGCAAGATTGCATTTTGCGGTTGGTTCAAGCCATGAAATAATGTTATCAGAAAGATTCCACGGCAAGCGGTAATAATCCAGGTGATTCAGACCGGTCATATAACCTCCAAATTAAAAAAATTTCCGGAATTATAAATTTGGTAAATATAATAAATCAGCAAAGGAATATAGTATGACGGTTATCAAATTATTTTATGATAATTAGCTGCAAAATAAAAGCTGCAGGTGTCTGCAGCTTTTAAATGGTTGATCCTTCGGCTTAACCGGAAATATAATGATCAAAGAGACCGGTTAAGTATTACCCAACTCTTGCAACAACATAAATATATTTCAGGAGTTCCTCTTTAACATTATATACATTATGTTTGGTATTCGGAGGATTGTAAGCTACCTCACCCTTACTGACGGGTTTTCTTCCGGCACCTTCTGCTTCCACTTCCGCTTCACCTTCAAGAATAATTATCAGTTCTTCGTTTCCATGGGTGCTGTGCTCGCCGATACACTCACCTTTTTTCAGCGTCACAAATCCGGAATGCATCACATTACAGTTATCACTGCCAAGAATTTGACTTCTGCCATCGGGTCCCGGCTGAATTTTTTTGGTGAACGGTGTAAACTTGTTTTCATTGATTTCCATTGTTAATCCCTTTCAGTATTAATCCACCACTTAGCGGCAAACGGCAGGATCAGGATCTGCAGCAGCGCTGCAGCTAAGCCCGGCATCATGGAATCTGATAAATGACCGGATATACTGCCCTGAACATTACCGGATAGAATGAACACCATCACAAACACAATTCTGCCCGCTATTAAAGCGGCGGCAACTGAAACAAAAGCATTCATTCTGAATTTTTCCCTTAACAGGCCGGTTATAATTCCGTAAACAAAGAGCTCAGGAACCATTGCCGCAAGGTATATCCCCGCAGGCATACCGGAAATGAAGAAGCTTGTAACTGGGGCAAGCACTCCGGTTACAGCGCCTCCGCGCCATCCGTAAACAAGCGCGGCAAGTATAACAGCCCAATGCATTGGCAAAATATACCGCACCGGCGCGCTGAAAGCGTGCGCTATATATGGCGAAAGTACCGCTATACTTATCAATACTAACTGAAAGATAATCGTTTTTACACCTTTATATTCGAGCGTAGTAGAGCTTACAGGAATTGCTGTTGTGTTATTCATATTTTTAAATATTAAGTTATCGGTTATAGTTAATTCCAATATAAAAAGCAGCTTTCGGCATAGGGTACCCGTATATAACCTGGTATTCTTTGTTCAGAATGTTTTCACATTCCACAAAGAACTCAAAACCCTGCGCCGGGTAAACAAACACTTTAGCATTAAGCAGTGTGAAATCTTCAAGTCTTTTGCGGCTGAAATTATCTCCGTAAATTTTTGAAACATGTTCAGCATTAATTTTTAATCCGGCGAATTTCATTTGAAGGAACGCTTCGGAGTATAATTTGTGCCATGGTATTGAAAGAGTCTGCTGACCGGGATCAGTGAATGAATAATTTGCGTTGAGCAATAACTGGGGTAATGGCCGGTACTTAAATGAGACTTCAAAACCCTTCTTCTCAAAATCCCCGGCATTGCTGAGCTTAAGATTCGGGAATACACCTTCGGTAATAATGATATTGTTTCCCCTGTTATAGAATGCAGCGGCTTCGACGGTTAAGTTCCTTAATGGAACCGCAATGATGCCGGTTTCATAGTTCCACATCTTCTCAGGCTGCAGATCCGGATTCGGCGCGGGGAAAAGATACAGCTCTCTGATTGTGGGACTCCTGAATCCTTTTGAAACATTCAACCGAAATGAATAGTTTTTAAAATAATTCACAGTTAATCCGATCTGAGGTATCATTTCATTGCCGAAGACAGAAGAATGTTCCATCCTTATCCCGGCATTAACCGAAAATTTTTCCAGGAGTACCTGCTGCAATTGAACATACGCACCCGTTTCGTTCACATAATGTTCGCCCCAGTCTTTTCCGGTTATAATATTGCGTGCTTTGCCTCCGTAATTTTTGTGATCAATTCCCGCGGAGAGGATATTATCATTAAAAATTTTAAATGACTGGTAAGCGGTAACTGATACGTTCCTGTCTGTGGATTCAAAACCATCGTATATACTATGCTTGCCGTAATTGATAATAAACTTTACCGAACCATCGGTTCTTTTAAAACTGTTATCCAGTGAAAATCCGGCATTGCCTCTTAAGATATCAACCCAGTTATCAACAAGAGGTTTATATATCGTCCCCGGGTCATAAGTTTTGAACTTGGTAACATTTGCATCAGCAGTTAAGTTAAAGTTATTATCAATTTTATAGCCAATTTTTGAATAACCATTATTCAGTCTGAAATCAGAATATGCCCTGCTTCCGTTGGATTGCTGATTTGAGGCGGAAATATACATATCAAACTTACCGCTGTTATAACCTAAGCCCGCATCACCAATTAATGTACTGAAAGACCCGAAAGACTGGTTAAGCCTTACTCTGAAGCCCTTCTCTTTCTGCCGCTTAGTAATTATATTTATCACTCCGCCCATTGCGTTAGACCCGTAAAGGAATGAACATGGTCCCCGGACGATCTCAATTTTTTCAGCATTTGCGGTGATATAGTTATCCGGTAACGGGTGACCCATCAGGCCCATAAACTGCGGTCTGCCGTCGAGCAGCATCAATATCTGTGTATTGGGGCTGCTTCCCGTTCCCCTGATATAAACCTGCCCTGCCGAACCCTGCGCCAACCCGAATCCGAGATTGCTGCGGCTTGTTACAAAAACACCCGGAACCCTGCTGCTTATCAGTTTGAGCACATTGGTCTCACCGGAGTTTAAAATATCTGTTTCATTTATTGAATTTACAGTAAGGGGCATGTATTTTCTTAATACTTCAGACCTGGTACCCGTAACCACCAGGGGTTCCATTAAATAGATCCTTAATGAATCTTTATCAGTTTTTTCATCTGATATTTTTGTAAGCGGTGAGTTGTTTTGTGAGTGCAAACTTACAGCAAAAACAGTTATGATAATGTACAGCGTAAAGGTTTTCATAATTCATATCGCATCCTTTCTTTTTATTCCATCAATGAGGTTAAAACAAATTTTCCGTGTTTAACTCCCTTTAAAGCGAGTACTCTTTCGGTAAACCGGCTGATTGCGCTGCCTTTATCCTTCACTACAATTATTTCAAGGCAGTTATCATGATCTATATGAACGTGCGAAGTAAAAATTATACTTCTGAAATGATCATGCTGGATACTGTTCAGCTTTTTTTCAATTTCACGTTTGTGGTGATCGTAAACATATGTAATAATTCCGAAGCAAAGGGAGTTCTGGTCATTTATTTTCTCGCCGGTAAGTTTATCGCGAATAATATCGCTGATCGCTTCAGAGCGGTTGGGGATCCCGAGGGCTTCAAGGTATTTATCAAACTTACCCAGAAGTTCTTTTTCAATTGAGACACCGAATCTGGAGACTTTTTCTTTCTTTAACCCGGACATTGAGAGTGTTACTATTTTCACAATAATAACACTCATTGTTTTATCAAAAAAGGCAAAAAAAATACCGTTTGAATGCAGCTTCATGAAAAATCCGGTTTAAACAGTTTAAATGAATTTATTCAGAATAATTTTATCAATATATTTGCATTCATTCCATCTGAAACAACTATTAAACAATAATACCAAGAGGAGCAAACCAATGATTGAGACACTTAACAACGAAGTTGAAGCAAAGATCAAAGAGATACTCGAAGGCAATAATGCTATAATGCTTGCTACAACAGGGACGGATTACTCACCCTGGATACTCGGCGCTTACTACGTAAGCAAAGGCATAGATATTTACCTGCTGGTTGAAAAAGGCGGAAAAAGTTTCGCTAACATTGCGCAGAATAAAAACGTTGCCTATTCTATTTCACAGAATGACGCAACCAAGGATTTTCTTCAGGGCAAAGCTGTAATTGAGGTTCTGCCTGATGAAGAAGAAGCCAATGTAAGGGCAATGCTTGTAGAAAAAATGCCGTGGTATCAGACTTTTGTGCCAATGGTCCCGGTAAAGATCGTAGCATCAAAGATTTTCGTGACATCTTTGCAGAACGGGTGGTTCCCCGCCAAGGTACTCGAGAATATGAACTGAAGATCAACCGGCAAATATCAAAACAAAGGGGCTGTTCAAAGAGTATATAATGTGAAAAATTTTGTTTCAAAATTTTTTGAGATTCCTGCTTTCGCCAAAAAACCAAGGCAGGCAGGAATGACAATTAGCTTTTTGAAACAGCCCCTTTTAGTAAAACGATAAAAATCATTTACTCCATTAAACCCTTGATTATTTAATCTGTTTTTACCAAGTTATTAACACAACACAAACATTTCGGCAAATTGTATTTGGCTTCTGCCCTCGACATTTTCAGTTTATTTCATCCATCCGCTTAATTATTAGTTTTAGAAATTGAAATTCAATAATTCTAATTTCAGGGATTCATAAGAATTCCAAACTAAAATAAAGAAATAAGCTATGAAAACAAGATGTCCTCATTTCTTCAGGAATGCTGCCGCATTCTTCGTTTTGCTTTTGGCTCTTACCGCCAATTTATATACCCAGCCGCAGTATTATAACTACAACACTGCAGGCACAACAAATTCATTTCCATGGAATATTCCAGGCGGTAAACAGATCCAGGTGTTATTTTTACCCGGAGATTTCAATCAACCTACACCGGCTCCAAATGGCAACATAACGAGTGTTTCATTCAGACTTGCTGCCAATCTTGGACCGTACACATATACAAATGTTGTAATAAAGATGGGACAGGCAGCCGGCTTAACTACTTTTGCAGCTAGCCAATGGTATACCGGTACAATGACAGAAGTATATAACAGGCCTTCCGTTCAACTTGGCGGACTTGCAAATGAATGGCTGACTATCACCCTTGATACTCCTTTTCCGTATGATAATACACAGAGTTTAATTATAGATGTTCAACAATGCGCAGCCGCAGGAGCTACCGGATTCAGTTCAGGTACAACTACTTTGGCAGGTTTCAGAAGGAATACTTCACTTACAACTTCTGCTTGCCCGTTTGTATGGGGTCAGCAGAGCGGATCAATGCCTCACATGGGAGTTAATATATCTTCCGGCCCGGTTAACTGCAGCTACTCATGGGCAAACCAAACATCAGGCACAACATCATTATTGTATTCTGTAAAAACTGTCAGCAATTTGATAGGCTGGGCAGCAGGAGCAGCAGGAACTGTACGCAGAACAACAGACGGAGGAACAACCTGGACAGATGCTAACCCAAACACCGGTGTAATTACAGGTGACATCTATAATATTGAAGCTCTTGACGCAAACACAGCATGGGTTACAACATCACCCGGCGCGACATTTATCTATAAAACCACAAATGGCGGAACGAACTGGGTGCAGGTTTATACTGTAGCCGGCGGGTTTATAAACGCGATCAAAATGGTTTCAGCAACAAACGGCTACGCGTTCGGCGATCCATTAGCCGGAAACTGGCTGCTGCTGCAAACTACCGATGGCGGAAATAACTGGACTTCACTTGCAACTATCGCAGGTACAGGCGACGGCAGAAACAACTGCGTGCAGGTATCACTGCCTAACATGTGGTTTGGTTCAGGCCAGGGAACGATATGGAAATCGACAAATTCAGGTTTAAACTGGACAAGCGTTGCTACAACGGGTCTGACCGGACAGGTTCTGGGCGTACGTTTCAATTCAGCAACCGTGGGCTTAGGCGGCGGCGCAACAATGGTTAAATCAACTGATGGCGGAACTACTTATACCCTTCTTCCTGCATCAGGTACAGGCAACATTACCGGCATTCAGGGCTCAGGGAATGATTTCTGGTACACACGCGGCACCGGTATTTTCAGAAGCACAGATAACGGCGCAACATGGACCCAGTCTCATACACACACAGCAGCGCAGAATGATATTTCATTGGTTACAGATGTCAACGGCTGTATGGTTGGCTGGAGCTGCGGCGCTACAGGTACAATTGCAAAAATGACAGGAATGCCTGTTGCAATAAATGAGCCTACAACACAGATCCCGACAGCTTACAAAATGGAACAGAACTATCCGAATCCGTTTAACCCGACAACAAATATTACTTTCGCATTGCCAAAATCAGGCATAGTTATACTCAAAGTATATGATGTACTTGGCAAGGAAGTTGCATCGCTTGTAAATTCATTTACAAACGCAGGTACACATATAGTTCCGTTTGACGCTTCGGCTCTTTCAAGCGGTGTTTATATTTATAAGATAACAACCGGTGAATTTACCGACAGCAAAAAAATGGTACTTATCAAGTAAGAATATTTTCTCACTCAAATTCAAAACCCCGCTTTATAAGCGGGGTTTTTTTAAAACAATTATTACACACTTGAAAATTTAAATGTTTTTGTTCAATTTGCAGTAATCCTAAAAAACTCCGGAGCAGTGACCACCTCTTAAAAGGCGTAAATGTACTTTATTCATCAACCGGTTACCTGGTAAAGTTAATAAAGCTTCATTTAAATTTATTTAATTTGAGCTAAAGCTCAAGGAACTAAATTAGAAACGCTATGAAAAAAGAAAAGATCACTTTCTTATTTAAGGCGGCTGCATTTTTAATTTTGCTTTTTGCTTTAACAGCCGGTTCACTTTCCCAGCCTCAATATTTTAATTTGAGCGGAGGTACTTTAAACAACGCATTTCCTTTTAACACACTTCCCGCTTCCGGAAAAACAACACAGACATTGTATCTTCCGGGCTCATTTAATCAGCCGGGTCCCGCGCCAGGCGGCAATATTACCAAAATTTATTTCCAGGCTGTTTCATCAGTAAGCGTAACATATACGCAGCTGACAATTAAAATGGGATTAACCACTGATACCGATCTGCCAACAGGAGCCTGGTACACAGGACCTCTTACCACAGTATTAGATCAAAGCAATTACGCAATGACAACAACAGCTGATCAATTTGCAGGAATCACGTTAACAACCCCGTTCAACTATGATCCTGCAAAAAGTCTAGTTGTAGAAATAACCCAGTGCGGCTATACGGGTACGGGATTCGGCGTAAGAAACACCACAACATCAGGCGTAAAAAGACACGCAGGTCCGTTAACTGCAGCACCTTGTCCTCATGTATGGGGTAACTCCAGCGCGATCATTACACATACAGGATTAGATATAGCCCCGCCTTTAAACGGACCGGATTATTTATTTTATAAATTCGAAAACAATCCGGCTCCGTTAAGCGTGTTAAACTGCGCGATACCGGGTGTTGGTACATCCCCGGCATCAATGACGGGAATAACATTAACTTCAGGCGGTCAGTTTGATTCATGTATTACAGGGACAGGTGTAACCGGCGCCGGAATTGTAACCGGCTGGAATAATAACCTGGGTGCTTCAAGCTGGACTATAAGTATGTGGATAGATTGTAATACAACGACCTTTGGATATTTATTCGGTGATGGAGGCGGCTCTTTCAGATGCTTTAATAACGGCGCTGCCGGAACAGGCGCTATTACACTGAGGGGAACGGGAATTACAAATGTTGACGTTCCTGCTGTAAATGCCGGCCCGGTAGTAATTCACTTCGTGTATGATTCAGCAGCGGCCAATATAAAGGTCTACAAAAATGGAGTGCTTTCGAGCACAGTTCCTCAAACTCCTCTGAATCTGACTGCCGGTACCGGTTTTAAGGTCGGCGGATATACCACAGTCGCCGGATTTACCGGAAAGATGGATGAGTTCAGGCTATACAGAAGAGCACTTGACTCCACTGAAATTCAGGCAACATGGAACCAGGATATACCCTGCGGTACATTGGTATCAGTTCCAAACACCAATAACCAGGTACCAAAGGAATATGTATTGCAGCAAAATTATCCGAATCCGTTCAACCCAACAACTAATATTACTTTCGCGCTGCCTAAATCAGGTGTAGTGGTGCTCAAAGTATATGATGTACTTGGCAAGGAAGTTGCATCGCTTGTAAATTCATTTACAAACGCAGGTACACATATAGTTCCGTTTGACGCTTCGGCTCTTTCAAGCGGTGTTTATATTTATAAGATAACAACCGGTGAATTTACCGACAGCAAAAAAATGGTTCTGATAAAGTAACAATATATACCGCATAAACAAAAACCCCGCTTTAAATGCGGGGTTTTTTTGTTATTATTTTAAAGTTTTAGAGATCAATTGTTAAAACCGGTATCTTTACAGTCCGGGTGATCGATTCTGATACCCTGTCAGTAAACAATCTTTTGAAGCCTTTTTTTCTGTGTACCCCGATAATTAACAGGTCGGCTTTTGATTTTATCAAATAGTCATTTATTCCTGCCTCAGGGCTATCGGCATCTTTTTGAACAAATTCAAATTCACCTTTGAATTTTTTTGTTATATTCCGCATTTTTCCTATAGCGTAAGAGCTCCGTAGTGTATCTGATGGAGTATTAATTCTAAGAATTTCTGTTTTAGCTTTGTAACTGCTTATGAATTTCCATACCCTGCTTAAGACCCTTACCGATCTCTGTTCCAGATCTGTGGCAAAAACGATCCGTTTAAAATCAGTATTGCCGGCATCTCCGCTCACTATCATAACAGGTTTACTTGTCATTCTGAAAATACGCTCGGTATTTGTACCTAAAAATTTCGTTTTAAAACCGGAAGCGCCGTGAGTGCCCATTATCACGAGGTCAGTTTTTCTGGTATCAATAAACCTCAATATACCTTTATAAACACTGGCATTTACTGTAACAACCGGCTTTATTTTAACTTTCTTATTTTCAAAATACTTCAGCGTATTTTTAAGATTATTAAAAGTTTCCTTTTTTACAGCTTCAAGAAACTTATTGATGTTTGAGCTTTTATATTCTTTCCTGGATACACCTGAGCTTGCAGTAAAGGGGTCTAAAATAACATACAGCAAACTTATGTTTGCTTTCTGCTTTTCAGCGATACTGTTGGCAACTTCCAGGGCCGCTAGTGAATGGTTTGAGAAATCAAAAGGAACAAGAATATTTTTCATAGTATTTAAATTTTAACGTTTATAAATTGATCTTCCCGTAAATTATAATTCAAAATAAACTATTAAAATTCCATTACATACATTATAAATAATGCTGCTTCACAGTTCAAACTTTACTTCTGTGTAAACACCGCTGCAGTTATCAAGTTTAAATGTGCCTTCAAGCTGTTCAGTCAGCATCTTTACAAGTCTTAAACCAAGGCTCTTTTCAGTATCAGCTCTGTAATGCGGCGGCAGCCCGGCTCCGCTATCCTTCACATATAAAACCGCGTTTCCATCTGATAACTTGAATCCGGCATTGATAGTGCCTTTTTCGTTAACAGGATATGCATACTTCAGCGCGTTGGTAACCAATTCATTAAAGATAAGGCCTATCAGTACCGCCCTTTTAAGATCAATGAACAGGTTCTTTTCAAAACTGGTGACGAGAACCAGGTTTTCGTTGATGTTGTATGTTCTGCTCATAGATTCAATCAGATTTACAAGGTACACACTCAGATCTACCCTGCTTATGTCATCGGTGCTGTATAGCTGTTCATAAATTGCTGAAAGCGAGTTTATCCGGGATATTGAATTTTGAAAAATGTTCCGTGTATGTTCATCCCGCAGATTTTCCATTTCCAGGTGCAGCAGTCCGGAAATTACTGAAAGATTATTTTTCACCCTGTGCTGCAGCTCTTTCAAAAGTACTTCCTTATCTTTAAGAGATTTTTGGATAGCGAGCTCATGGTTTTTGTTATCGGTAATATCGGTTATAATTGTTATATAGTACTCTTCATTCTCGAACTCAATAATTTCTCTTAATATTTTTACACTTAAGGGTGTACCATCTTTACGTTTGAGTTCATATTCTGAACCTTTAAGCTTGTCACATTTCATCGCCTCAAGGATGCCATTATTCACATCTTCACTGTAGAAATTAAGTTCAAATGGCGTTTTTCCTATGAACTCATCTCTGTTGTACCCCGAAAGTTTGGTAAGAGCTTCATTCACTTCAGCGTACTTCATATCTTTTACCCTAATGATACTTATGCCAATGGGTGAATTGTTGAATATTTTAGAAAATTTTATTTCACTTTCCGCAATTTTTTTCTGGATAGATTTTCTTGTAGTGATATCCCTGCAAACACAGAAAACGAGTTTTCTACCGTTTACTACCGCGCCATTGTTGCTTAATTCAACATCTATACGACTTCCGTCTTTCCTTGTATGTACAGTTTCAAAATGGTCACCGGTTTCATTAACTGAACTGATCATCCTGATAATTTCATCTTTTGAAAACTTTTTATCCCAATCCCAAACAAACAAATTCTTCAATTCTTCCGTTGAATATCCCAGCATTTGAGCGAATTTTTTATTGAATTCAAACACCTTTCCATTTTCATCCAGAACTACTATACCGTCACCGGAACCATCAATAAGAATTTTTCTGCGTATATGATCTTCTGCGATTTGCCTTTCCTGTTTAAGTTTCCCTGTAATATCTCTGGTTACAATTATAAGACCACCGGGATTTCCCGCGCTATCAGAGTAGCGGCTTGCGCTTATTTCCGCGTTGAACACTGTACCGTCTTTCTTCCTCAGAATATAATGGCCGGATTCAAATGCACCCCCTTTCAATACAGCATTAAATCTTTCGATAGCATGCTCCAGGCTTTCAGGCGCAACATGAATAAACGCGCTCAATCCGGTAAGATCCTCCTTAGCATCGTAACCAAAGAGTTCGAGCGCCTTTTCTGATGTGAGTACCAGGTTTCCGGTTAGATCTGTAATAGTTACTGAATCAGGAGATGAATTAATCAGATTGCAATAAAGTTCTTTGCTGTTGGCAAGCTCAATATCGGTCTGTTCCTTATTCAAAGCGCCGCCGATTATTTTTGAAGCTGTAGTCAAAGCCTGAATTTCATGTTCTTCCCACCTTCTGGAGTATTTGCATTCATCAAAACCTATCATTCCCCAAAGCTCATCTTTAATATAGATAGCAATGAAAAGATATGAGAAGAGGTCCTGTACTTTCATCAGGTACTTTTCAAATTCATTATCCATTTCCTCAACATAGCCGGGAAGATATCCTTTTTCTTTCAGTATATTTAATTTAAGGCTGTATTCGGAATTTTTATCAACTACAAAGTTTTCAAGATCAAGAACTTCCGCTGCGCTGAATACGCCATTGTTACACCATTCATTTACCAGTTTAAAGACCAAATGCTCTTCGTTTTCTGATTCTTTCCTGAAAATGTAGGTTCTGCTTAAATTAAATATTCTTCCAAGCTCTGAAAGCAGGAAACTCAGATTTTGATCGCTTGTTCCGCCGGAAAATAACTTTTCGGAAAATTTTGTAATTACAGAAAGTATCTTTTCTCTTTGGCTCAAAGAATCTTCGGTTCTTTTACGTTCTGTGATATCCCTTATTATAGAAAGAACAAAGTCATTGTTGACAGGTACAAACCGGTTCTCATAAAACCTGGTTTCACCGTTTATCTCGAGTAAATAATCAAATGATCGAACTGATCTGCTTTGAAGAGAATTTTTAACTTGCAGCATCGCCTCACGGGCAAGATCTGCGGGCAGAACATCACTGAGATTTTTCCCCAGGAATTCCTCCGGGGGCCGGTACAATTCAAGATCATCTGCGCATTTGTAATCCAGCAGAATGCCTTTTTTATTTATTTTGAACATTAAGTCAGGGATAGCTTTGAATATTGCGTCTTTTTCTTTTTCTATGGTTTTAATCTCGGTAATATCGGTGCAAATTGCGCCAATAGAACTGTATTTACCTTCTGTATCATACAACGGAAATTTCGTTGAAAGGAACAGATGTTCTTCCTCATTAATTACAGCGCGTTCTTCAAACACATTCAGTTTACCTGAACTGATCACCTTACTGTCATTTTCAGTGAAGAGCTCCGCATCGCTATTCGGAAAAATATCATTGACAGTTTTACCTATAACATCTTTTCGTTTAACATTTAATAGTTCTTCTGTGAAGTCATTTATATCAATAAATTTTCCCTCGAGGTCTTTCATCCAGACTATGCTTTCCAAATTATTAAAGAAACTGCGGAAGCGTGACTGGCTTTCAAGCAGAGCAAGCGAATAGCTTTTGATCTCGGTGACATCATTTACAAGTGTTAATATACAGCTTCGTTCATCAAACTCTATCATTTCGCAGGATATCATGGCGTTACCATTTCTGCCGTCCTTTTTCCTGAACTTCACTTCAACATTTGAAATTTTCCCTTTCTCTACAATGAGTTTTTCAGTGAATTTCTCATCAGCGGAATTGTACCATAAATTCAGATTAACCGGATCATTGCCGATTAGCTCTTCTTTGGTATAACCCGTAATATCGCAAAAAGCTTCATTTACATCTATAAACAGACCCTCAGTAATCTCATTTATGCATATACCGGCGGGGCTTGAGTGAAAAATAGTAGATAGTCTGTTTTCACTCAGTTTGAGTTTCAGTTCAGCCTTTTCACGTTCTTTGATATATTCAAGCAAGTTGTTATTAACTTCAAACAGCTTCAGGGCCATCGCAATGGATTCCAGAAGAACAAATTCACCCGAACTTTTTATCACATAACCATAACTGGTTATGCTTTTAACTTTTTCTACGGTTTTCTGTTCAGAATGTGAAGTAAGGAAAATAATGGGAAGATTTTTGATCTTCAGAATTTCACTTGCCGCCTCTACGCCGTCAATTCCCGGTCCGAGGTTTATATCCATCAAAACGAGGTCAATTGAGGGTTCATCTGTAATTTTATCTACAGCTTTTGTACCCTTGTGGCAAACAAATACATCATAGCCGTTATTTTTGAGTATCTTTGAAGTTGACAGGGCAATGATCGCTTCATCTTCGACCAGCAAAATGGTCTTTTTATCATGAGTTTGCATAGTACACTTTAATATCTTTATTAAAAAGATTATGTATATGCTCCTTTGGATGGATGAAATTTGATCAAGGGTAATCTTTTAAATATTTAATTCACAGCAATATATAATCTCCCGGCAGAGATTACAATTCAAAAAATCATGCTGAACTAATATCGCAATTTTTTGTTAAGGAATGTATAACCATAAACCAGTAAACGAAAGTTTACACAAACCGGCATTTTCGTAATTATTCTTTTTATGATTTAAATCATATTACTTTATAAGGTTATATATTATGTTTGTATATGATTTTTATCCACGATTGCCCCCATAATTGTGGTTTTTCGGTTGCTTTAGGCATTTTTATAAGTTTTAAATTGTGCTATATTAAAGAAATTCCAAATCAAAATTTTAAATATCATGTTCAGTAAAGTAATAAATCTCTCTATTATTGCAGTTCTTACATTCATACTGGCTTCCTGTACCAAGGAAATTCCCAAGGAACTGCTGAATAATCAGAAGCCGCAGGATAATAAGCAGCAGCAGGTAGAAAAAGATAAAATGCCTGATGATTCAATTCACCGTAATATAGGGAAGAACAATACCGATAGCCAAACAGATACACAGGGTGATACTAAAGCAGTTGAAATGATGAAAGCGGCTGATGACGCAGAGGCTAAATACATGCAATCGAAATCTGACGCTGATAAAAAGGAGTATATTACCAAACAAATGAGTGCGGCGAATTATCTTATGTTTGAAGCGAACCTTTCACCCAAGAAAAAATACAAACCGGCGCTCCAGAGATATAACAAGGTACTTGCAATTGACCCAAAACACGATGAAGCCCTGGAAAATAAGAAACAAATTGAAGATATTTATCAATCAATGGGTATGCCAATTCCAAACTAATATCATTAATAATGGACGGTTTATATAATTTTTTAAATACTTATCAGTTCTACGGTTTACTCGCAATAATATTGATCATATGGGCAGGAATATTTTTATACCTGAAAAATATTGGCAGTAAAGTCGCAAAGCTTCAGAAAGATAAGTAACGTTTTATTCTATATTTCAAAAAATGACTCAAATAAAATCATAACTCCATGGGACCATATTTAATCTACGGTGCATTTGCGGGAGCCCTGATATCATCAATACTATATTTCCTTTCCTCGGGCGGCTCAGCAAAATACGTTAAACAGGCAAGAATGTTCTTTCACCTTTCTGCCATTTTAACAATTTCTTCTACGGCGTTTCTCTTATATTTAATAATGACGCACCAGTTCCAGTACACTTATGTGTGGAATTATTCGTCCAGAGATCTTCCATGGAATCTGCTCATAGCAACATTCTACGCAGGACAGGAAGGAAGCTTTCACTTGTGGGCATTCCTTATGGCCATACTTGGGGTATTTTTGCTGCCATATCTTGCAAACAGAGATTCTGAAAAACTTCCCGGGAATCTGCCCAACGATAAATATGAACCGCTTGTAATGGGTGTGTTCACACTTATTTCAGCGTTTTTACTTTTTATAATGATAATTAAATCTCCTTATCTTTTTGTGTGGCAGTCATTTCCCGCTGATGTACAGATAGGATTTATACCGGAAGACGGCCGCGGATTGAATCCGCTGCTTCAGAATTTCTGGATGTCTATTCATCCGCCAATATTGTTTATGGGATTTACATCACTATCGGTGCCTTTCAGCTTCGCAATAGCGGCGCTTGTTAAGAACCGGTATGATAAATGGATGAAACTTGCGCTGCCCTGGACGCTCTTCGGCGGCATGATTTTGGGACTTGGCATTATGCTTGGCGGTTACTGGGCATACGGCGTTTTAGGCTGGGGCGGATACTGGGCATGGGATCCGGTTGAAAATTCTTCATTTGTCCCCTGGCTTCTTATAATAGCCGCTATACATACAATGGTCGCAGAAGAAAAGGTTGGTAAATACAAAAGAACAAGTTTAGTACTTTGCATACTTGCGTATTCTACGGTATTGTATTCCACTTTTTTAACAAGAAGCGGCGTACTGGGTGATGCTTCTGTTCATTCATTTGTTGACCCCGGGCAGGAAGTTTATTTGTTTTTGGTGGTACTGCTTACAATTTTTGCCGGCGGCGGACTTGGGCTCATAGCATTCAGGTTTAAGAGTCTAAAAACTGAAAAAGCCGAAGGGCAGGCTAACCTGCTTTCACGAGAATCCGCTTTGTTCGTGGGTGCTATCACAATTTGCGCTACCGCGCTGGTAATTGCAGTAGGAACCAGCTGGCCTATTATAGCAAAGGGTACAGTTGAACCTGATTTTTATAACAGGATGAACCTGCCGCTTGCAATACTAATAGCGGCAATAAACGGAATAAGTATTTTGCTTCGCTGGAAGCATTCTGATGAGAAATCATTCTTCAAGAGCCTTTACATGCCGCTTGGTTTTACTTTCGCAATAACAATACTGCTTGTGATCCTTGGGGTACGCGATCTGTTAATGGCACTGCTTGCGGCAGCTTCATTTTTCGCAGCATTCATAAACGCTGAAATTGCATATACAATTTTCCGAAAGAACAAAGCAAAAGCAGGCGCATATATTGCGCACATGGGCGTTATGCTGCTTTTTCTTGGCGTTATCGGTTCTGCAAGATACTCTGTGGAAGAAAATGTTTCATTGCCAATGGGTGAGCCCAAACAGGTTCTTGATGGCTATGTATTAACATATAAGGGCGCGACAGAAATTCCCGGTGACCGCGAAAAATATCATTTTAATGTAATAGTGCAGAAAGATGATAACGCGTTCCTTCTTCAGCCGGTAATGTATTACAGCGAGTACTCCGAAGGCATCATGAAGAACCCTGATATAGCTAACCTCGTAACAAGAGATCTTTATCTTTCACCAATGGCGCTTGAAGAACCCGGTCAATTTACGCCTAATGACATGCACTCATTCAAAAAGGGTGAAGAGAAAGATATTAACGGCATGAAAGTTAAGTTTGTTGATTTTGACCGTACAAAATTCAACCGCGATGAAATGGAATCAGGTAAGCTTAACGTAATGGGGGCTGAGTTCGAAGTTACAATAGACGGTAAGACTGAGAAGATTATCGCTGAGCAGGAAATATCAAATAACGGGGCTAACCCCCTGCCAGTGAAACCTGCCGGCAACGATAAGTACACTTTCTATTTCACAAAAATGAGCGTTGAAACTGAAGCTACAGTTGAGCTGGCAGTAATTGATGAGGAAAAAATGGAGCATTCACACGGCGCGCCCGAAACACTGATACTGACCGCAAGCGTTAAGCCGTTTATAAACCTGGTTTGGGGCGGCACGATTATTATGGTTATAGGTTTCTACTTATCACTGTTGACGCGCCACAGAAGGATAAAAGCTGAGACACGTAAGTCAGATCATTTGAGTTCCGGCGAAAATTCCAATGGAGACCATTCAAACGGAAACGGTAACGGTAAAGCACATCACACAAAAAAGCATAAACACGCTGAAGAGGAAGAAGAAGTTTAGTATTTCCTATTAATACAATTGTAAAAAAAAAGAGATAACCCGAAGGTTATCTCTTTTTTTTATGTCATGATCTGATTCTGTTACAATCTTTTACATATCAAAGAGGATAATTTCTTGATTGAGATGTTATTTTTGTAGTGGAGATATTCTCCACATAAATAGAATGTAAGTCATGAAAAATAAAATAATTGTTATCATGGCTCTTTTTGTTATCTCATCCATATCCGCAGCTCTTAGCTTCCTTTCACCTGAGCAGGTTCGCTTAAACAATGTAATTCCCGCAAGCTTTTATACCCAATCACTTACTGACGATGAAACTGAAAGCATAAAATACATGCGTGAAGAAGAAAAACTCGCCCGCGATGTTTATGCTGAAATGTACACTAAGTACAACATTCGTCCCTTCAGAAATATTAAAAAAGCAGAACAGACACACATGGATCTTATGAAAGACCTGCTTACAAAGTACAGCATAGATGACCCTGTAAGTACCGATGTTACCGGAAGTTTTACAAACTCGGAATTAAAAGATCTGTATTCACAGCTGATCGATCAGGGGAATTTATCACTGGTTGAAGCTTTAAAGGTCGGAGCTCTAATTGAAGAAACTGATATTGCAGATCTTGATAAGCAGTTAAAAATTACTCAGAATAAAGATATAAAGGAAACATATGATTACCTAAGGTATGGATCAGAAAATCATCTGCGGGCGTTTGTAAGAAATCTGAAAGCTAACGGCGTTGATTATACTCCGCAGCTTTTGCCAAAAGAGGATTTTGATAAAATAATCGCACTCGACCGATCAAAGAATAAAGATATCCGCGGAAATTGTGATGGAACCGGAAAATGCGATGGAACCGGAAGAGGCAGAGGCAATGGCAGAGGAAACGGCATGGGCAAAGGTGACGGAAGAGGCAATTGGAACGGATACAACTGCAACTTTCCTGAGAGGAATTGTATTTATAGATAATTTTGCGGCAGGGTTTAACATTTTTGCGGGACTGATTAAATAGTGCATAATCTCAAGCTGAAACTTGGTGAGGATAATCTCACACCCGCTCCATACGGGTTATTATCAAGAGAATAAGTGCTTTTTAAGTTAGTCCCTTTTTCTTCCCGGCCGGCTCTTCCGCGGGTTCAGGAAGGAACTGCTTGATGTATTTTACATATGAAGGATAATTTGCATATATGAGACTTCCTTTAAAACATGGTATTATAACCCTTTCAAGATAATTCTCTGAGGGTTCAATAATAATATTCTTCTCATAATATTTTGCTGAAGGTATATTGTGCTTTTCAGGATCGTTCAAGAGCGCAGTTACAACAAATTCACTAAGAGCAAGAACAGGCAGTTTCCTTTCGGGATCGAATTTATCAAGATCATCCTTTAACATCGATTTCCATATTTCCGCGAATTCATACCAATAGCTGTTCTCTCCTGTCGCCTTTTTCATATAATTACGCACAAGATACTGCATATAAACGCTGGTTTTATCCAGCCCAAGATATTTGATATTATTATGGATCTCATCCCAATACCTGGTTTTTGGATTCTGCAGATCAAAAGCATGGCTCATTATAAGAGTCTTGCCTTTATCATCATAGTTACTCGGATCAGTACCTATAATAATAGCCCTGGTTTTTTTTAGTTTGCCGCCATGTTCATGAGGCGTGCCGTAGGGCAGGTACATTGAACTAAGCAGAGGATTGGCAACTATCACACGGCACATAAATATTTCAAGTATCTTCCTGTGAAACTTATCTTCTTTATTGTTTGCCATGAACGGAACAATAATTGATTCGTTAATGACATTGAATCCTTCTTTTTTGAGTTTAGTGTTGAAAAGTTTAAACAGATTTGCCCTGACAATGATTATTGGGGTTTGTTTTTTATCAGCGGAAATACTCCTGAGATCTTTGATCAGATTATCGCAATTCTTAAGGATAAGGTTATTTTTAACTCCTTCATTAGTGAAAGTATTTACAGGCTGGTAAGTTGAATCAACAGCGAAATAACCGCTTTCTTTGAATTTTTTAAGACCCTGGAGTTTGATCTGTTCGTTGAGAAAATTGTATTTAAAGTCGATAAGTTTCATCATCGGTTTAAAAACAACATCATTCTTAAGGCTTTTGTGGTCATAAAAAAATCCGCCATCGTGCAGAGGAGATTCAAACAGAAATATGAGGTTGATGTTTTCGGGTTTGTACTTATCCCGTAAAGCAATGAAATCTTCGGGTGTCTTTGCCACTTGAGTATATCGACGATTAGTTATGTAAAGATAATATTTTATTTATTTTAATGAAATAAGAAACGACTGAATGAAAAAACATATAAATATCCTGCAGAAGTCTGAAGCAACCGCGCCGTTGCGGCTTAGCTCGAATCAGCGATTGGGGTTAGAAACAAGCTATAATTAAATCGCAGAGTCCTCTTACAGAGAGACTCCGCGTTTACGGGAAAATTTTAACAAACAGGGCGACCCCTCCTTTTGAAGGATCACCCCGTTATATGATTTGGTTTATTTCAAGCTATGCATTCAACTGGTGCAACCTTTTTATTGCACCTGTGATGAATGCAAGATCAGTTAATGAATTTCATACACATTTTTACCCTTCGACTCCGCTCAGGGCAACTTATTTTTATTACAGGATAATTGTTAATAATTCACTTCGCCGTTAATGTGCAATTCCTTATCAATTATCTGTCCCTGCCCGTTCATTACTGAACTATGGCAAATGTAACAGCTTGTGCTTGTCATAAATGAATAGTGCGGCTCAGTGAATACCCCGCTGACCTGCGGTGTCGGATTCCCCGTATTGGGGTCACCGTGACACGTACCGCAAACAACGCTTCCGGGATTTGTCCAGACGCCAACCGCGTTTACATTGCCCTGTTTAAATGTACCGTGGCAATATACATTTGAGCACGTTGCTGTATTCCTGTTCCAGTTTGGATCAGGTCTTATAGGCCCGCCAAGAGTATCATACGCTCTTGTACCAAACACAATTTCCGCGATACCATCCGGATCAGGTCCTATGTGATTGGGGTCATCAAAGCCGTTTATATCCCTGTGACAATCTTCACAAGTAAGCGCCGCTCCATAAGTAGAAAACCTGTGGCTCATATGCACCCCAACGCCGAGCGAAGTAACTGATGTATCGCCGTTTAAAGCGCTTGGCGGGTTTGCATGTTCACTATTTCCGTGGCAAAGCCTGCAGTTCTGCGGTCCGCCGCTTCCGGAGTGGCATCCAAGGCAAGTTGAGCCGGAAGTTCCGCCGGAGTAGTCGCCGCCGTGGCAGGTTTTACACTGCGAAAGATTCCATTTTGTAGATGCAATGTAGCTGCCGTGGAAATTACCGGAACCCGGATTGCTCCATCCTTCTCCGTGTGTTCTTATTTCGGGGGCAAGTGTTACGCTATTATCAAGCTCACTGCAGCCCTGGTAAGCAAGCACGGATACTAAAAGCGCGATGAATGCTCCGTAAAACAATATTATCTTTTTCATTTCAGGTGAAATTTATAGTTTTGTATCTATGATCTGATCTTAAAATTATCTCATTTTGAATTTATCTCATTTTAAACTTATCAGTGCCTGTACCTTCATGACAGTAACCGCAGAATCCCCTGCCGGCTACGCCGTTTGGTTTGGCATTGGCATCTGTATGGCAGCTGTAGCAATTTGCGCCTTCTGTATCGTGCCAGATACCTTTTTCATCCCGCAAAAAACCGGTTTCATGTGTCTTGGGATTCGTACCTTTTATGCCGTCGTTATCAAAGTGACATTTTACGCAAACAGGGTCTCGTCCTTCTACGTCATGGCATGAAGCGCAGGATTCGATATCTTTCCGTGCGAGATCAGAATGCAGACCGCCGCCGGTATTTACCCCAAAGGTTGTAAATCCCGCAACACGGTGGCTTGTGGGAGTGATTCCCGTAACCAATTCGCCGCCTGTTTGGTGGCACTCAGCGCAGAACGTGCTGGTTTCATGGCAGGTTTTGCACTCAAAGCTCTTCTGATTTGCATCAAGCCCGTGAGTGAACTTGTAATTAAGCGTATGCGCAGTTGTAAGTTTCTGCAAAGCCGTGCGGTCAGTTCTCACACCCGTTTCTTTGGTGTAATATGGCGCGTAAAAGCCCTGTTTGGTATTATTGCCGTTGAATCCAACCGGTGAGTGACATGCCTGGCACAGGTTATCGCTGTGACACATCATACAGTTGTTCTTCCCGTTTGAGATCTGGCTTATCTTATGTTCATTCAGGAAATTTGGACTGCGATGATCAGAAGGTGTTAAATTTGTTAAATTGCTGTGGCAGCTTTCACAGTTATTTGAAGCCTTTTGGGTATTGTGGCAGCTGTAGCAGCTTTCCATACTGGCAAAAGCAGTTTTTGATTCCTTTGAAAACTTGACATTATCAAGTCCGCCGTGACAATCAACACACTCTTTCTTTTCTGATTCAATATGCTGCTTGTGAGAAAAGATAAGTTCTGTTTTGTTCGTTTTCAGTTTCTTGTAAACGCCTTCATAATGACAAAGGTTACATGTCTTTTCATCTTTAACATCATGACATCCTGAGCAGTTTTCTTTCTTCGGGTTCAGGTTATCTTTTGAAGAAACGCTGTTCACAGCTCCGGCATGGCAATCCCGGCAGGCTACGCCTGCATCTTTAACATGCAGCGCATGATCAAACTTGATGATCTTGCTGTTATCGTATCTTACTTCTTCGCTGTTGCCGCTTGAAAAAACCTTGTTCACAGAATTCTTATTCAGGCTATTTGTATCTTTTACAAGATAGGCTGTTGAGCTCAGGAAAATTATCAGGCCCGTAATAAGAAATATATATAGTTTTGCTATTTTCATTTCAATCTTTCCTTATAATTTCTTAAACAGCCAGTAGCTGAAACCTACGAGGCATCTTGCGTCTGATTTATAGATCCTGTTAATTAAAAATTGTCCCTGGACATCAATTGAAAATTGAGGCATTGGTCTGTAAGTTATGCCAAGCTGTCCGCTGAAAGCGTTAACTTTATCAACTTCATAGTCGCCAAGCTTATAGTTTGAATAATTCACAGATGCGGAACCGGAGACTTTATCTTTATATATATCTTTCTGTATATATGCCGATACACCATCTGATTCACCCGTATAGCCCATATATCGGGTAATGTTAATTCCGTAATTGGGGTGCGAGAATCCTGCCTGAATTTTAACGGAATTATTCTTAGTGGGTCCGGGGCTGGTTGGATAGACATCGCTCTTTTTGTAAAGCACTATCCCCGCCCTGCCGTAAATATTTATACCGTTCTTAAGCGTGTAATCAAGTCCGCCGGAAATTTCCTGGTTCTGGTTATAATTGAAAACCCAGAAGATGCTGTTATAGTTATAATACGGCTGCCTGTAGAGATACTCCACAAACCCGCGAAGCTCATTATTTATCTGGACTCTAACATTAGCTTCAGCGCGGTATAGTTTTTTATGTGTCATATCAAAATAGGCTTTAAGGTAGAAATTATGCTTCATCAGGTAAGTATAATTCACGTCAATTCCGGCAAGCTGCTCTGCGGGTCCATCAAAAGTAATGGTTCGCTCCACAAGATTGTAAACGCTATCAGCGCGGTAGGTTGTGTATGGTTCCGGCGTGCGTTTTTTGTTCGAATAACTCACCGACGCAATAAGATCCCTGACACCATAGTAGCTGAACATTCCGCCAAAATGGTAATTGTTCTTAACTTCAGGGTAATTGCTGAATTCGTATGAATACGGAGCGAGGGCCCCTCCGTAAACTGTGAACTGGTATTCCTTAAATTTGCCGGCTTTCACTTTCAGGTTCAATCCATCAAGTGTTCCGCGGCCCGTTCCCGCAAAGATGCTTTGCCTTCCGAGTTTAACATCAAGCACTCCGAAGAGATCAGAGCCTTTTACATATGCATTATAGAACCTGTATGCAAAGCCTCTGCCTGATTTTGCTATGATATCCTCTTCGGTTTGCGCCAGTGTATTGAAGCTCCACCGGTTACCCTTAACTTCCAGTAAATAATTCTGGTAGCCTCTAAGATGAGTAGTTTTGGCGCTTGATTCGTTAGAAAGGCTATCTATCCTTTGCCAGGCGTAAAAATAATTGTTAAACCTGAAATTTACTGATTGTGAAAATACGCTTCCTGTAAGCATTACGCTTCCTGCAAGCATAAAAAAACAAATCAGCAGCAGTAGTTTAGGTTTCATTTTATATTTGTTAGTTAAATCAATTTAACAGCTTACATCAAAAAACCTTACGGTTTTTTGTGTGCTATCTTTGACCACATTTCTTCGTAATTAAAGCTTTTGAATGTCGGACTTTCTGAGTTATGGCAGCTTGTACAAAAAGCTTCTTTTTCTGTATGAACAATAAGTCCGTTCTCTTTTGCTTTTTCTATATCTTTCATGATCGAAAGTTTTTTGTATTCTGAACCGGGACCGTGACAGGTTTCACACTGAACGCCATCCTGAATGTTGAATGTTGATTCAAATTCTGACTGATCAATATCTTTGCCTGTGGTATGGCATTTCAGACACTGCGGGGTTTCCGCAGCAGGAGTTGTAAAGCCTTTATCTTTGGCAATTTTATCCGCTTCAGGTGTCTGAAGTGTTTTAAAAGCGTTTGCGTGCTTACTGCTTTGCCAGATATCAAGCTGTTTGCCCTGCGCATCTGTTTTATGGCATGCGCCGACGCAAGTTTGCACGCCAACATATTTAAATGCTCCGGCTTTGTGCGCGTATTCAGCAAATGTAAAGCTGTATGCTGCTATTACAAAAAGGATAAGTGAAACAATTGTGATCTTGGTTCTCATTTTGTTTACCTCTTTTATCATTAAGTTTTTAATGAAGTTATATTTCTTAAATTTAATTAATTTTTATATAAATATCTCTATTTAACGAAGTTCTTAAGTTTCTTTTTCTTTTCGTTAAGAACTGTTGTTATCAGATCATAGTTATGTACGTAGATGCTTTGATGTGAAGATATCTGGTTCAGCACTTTTTTAGCGTCCTCAACTTCAGCTTTTTCTTCATTGCTGAGCTCCATCCCCTTAGCTTTCTGAATGAGCTCACCAAGCTCACCCGCAATTTTCTTCACATCGGTTTTCCACTCACCCATCTGGTCTTCATATCCCGCTTCGTGGCATTTTAAACAGATCATTTTATCGGGCTTCACAACTTTATCGGCATTTAAGTGGCAATCACCGCATCCTGCGCCTGCTGTTTTCATAAAGTCAGGCTGGTTTTTGCCGAATGCATTACCATTATAAACCTGTTCCTGGAACTTGTGGCATTTCGCGCAGCTTTCATTGGTTTTACTCGAGCTGTGGTGGCAGTTATTGCAGCTTTGTTTGGTTATTATAGTAGCGCCGTGCTTTTGTTCATTGCTGTGGCATTTATTACAGGAAATTTTATTATCAACAATGTGTTTGTTGTGTGAAAAATTCATATCGAACTTCTTCACATTAATTTCCTGGATACCTGAATGGCAGCTGTAGCACTCGTTTGGAATAAACTCACTGGCTGATGTAAATTCAGGCAGTGAATTGGCCGCACCAATTGTAGAAAGCGCGTTTTTCATCAAACCGTATGCGCCTATGAGCAGCTTATCTGCAAACTGAATGTTATGCACGCTTTTTCCTACTTCAACTATCCTGATATTATGCTCAGCCTGTTTCATTAATTCTTCTGCCTGCGGCTTTTTATCGCTTGTGCTTCTTGAAATTATAGGCAGAACATTCTTATAGATAGAATTAATTGACGCGACTCTTTTTACTGTACCGGCTTTCCACTGGTCAACAAGTTTATCATATCCTTTGCCGTGGCATTTTTCACAAGCTTTGCCGCCGGATTTGGAGGTTTTGATATCCATCTTATCCATTTCGTGGAATACATGGCAGCCGCGGCAGTTAATACCGTTCATGAACATGGCACTGGGTGATTTTTCCACATTGAAACCATTCTGACCTGTGTATAAACTCACCTGTGATGTATGTGCGTTGCTGTGACATGACTGGCAGTCCGGCGGAGCGGTCGGATCCATCTGCTGGACTTTGTGCTCTATCTGGTTATGGCAGGTATAACACTTCATGCTGTGCTTCTTAATGTGAGTATTATGCATCAGCTCAGTATCAGTGAACTTTTCAAGTCTTTCAGTTTCGAAGTGGCACTGGAAACATCTTTCTTTGCCAACACCGCCGCTTCCGGCAATTGTGTTTGAGTGGCAATCAAGGCACGCCATTTTGTTTTCAACTACGCCGGTATGGTCATATCTGAAACTTGCCATTTCATCCTTCGATTTGTTTTCCCAGCTGTGGCAGGTTTTGCAATCTGCCAGTTTATCGAATTTATGTTCAGGGTCATCGGATTTTTTAAAATGACATGTGAAACAAGTAGCTTCAGTCACCTCAATGTGCGAACCCTGTACTACTTGTGAATGGCAGCTTGTGCATTTTAGTGTCTTCCCTCTTCTTTGTTCCTGCAGGTGATTTTTGTGCGAAAACATTACACCCTTGAAGTTATAAGTTGAATCCTTGATATCCTGCATTTCATGGCAGCCGGAGCGAGCGCAGGTATTATCGGGAATTTCAGCCCACGGTTTGCGCTTTTTGTAAGATTGCGATACATAACTTACTATCTGTACCAGACCGTTGAGCTTCCCCCGGACAGTTCCGGATATTCCGGGTTCAAAATGACACTCAACACAATCAACTTTGTTATGAGCGGATGTCCTCCAGCTTTGATAGAACGATTCCATATAATGGCATGTAGGACAGAATGCCGGCCTTGAAGTATATTCAGCCGAACCTGCAAGAAGAACTAAAAATAATCCTAAGTAGATACCGGTAAAAAGTAAAAATCTTCTGTAGCCCCGTATCTTCTTAAAGAACCTTACCGGCTTTTTATCTTTGGATGCCGTTTGCTCAGAACTTTCTTCGTTTGGTTTTTCTTCTTTTAATTGATCGCTCATTTTTACAGTATGATCAGTATAGTTTTAGTAATACAATATTATTTCTTATCTTCAGGCACTTCAGTATCCGGGTTTTCTTCATTTTTACCTGAATTATTATTACCGGAAGTTTCAGATGTTTTGTTTTCAGCGGAAGCTTGACTCTCATCATCGGGTTTCTTCGACTCTTCATTTTTTTTCATTGAAGCTGACTCTTCGGCTGCTTTTTCTTCGGCTTCCTTATTTGCTGCTGCTTTTTCTTCTGCAGCGGCTCTATCAAGCTCTTCAAGCTCAAGGGGATGCTCATGCTCCATCTGCTCGCGGGTCAAATATCCTTTTGACCACGCCTTGCTCATTGGCGCAACATCGGGATTGACGAAAATGAAATAGAAGTGCCAAACAAGTATAGCAAGTGAAGCTAAAATTGCTTCGTAGTAATGAATGGCTGTTGAAATTTCCATTCCTTCAGTTCCAACAATTTTGAGGAAGGTATTTTCAAACCACAAAATGAAACCTGTTGCGCCCATAATTACGGTACCCCAGACAACAGCCCAGTACTCCATTTTTTCTATGTAGCTGAACCTGCCGAGCCTTGGTTTAACCTCAGTTTTACCTATGAGGTAAAGCATTGAATCCTTGAAATCAATGAGGTCCTGCTTGCGCGGAAGGAAATCTCTGACAAGCTGCTTTCCCCGGGGCACAAACAATATGTAATACAGGTGATACAACGAAGCGCCAATCATAACAATTGAAGCTATCCTGTGAACAATTCCGCGCGCTTCAAAGGCGTTTTCGCCTATTATATAGACAATCCATCTTACCCAGAAAGCTTCAGGAAATTTCAATCCAAAACCAGTCAGTATAAGCGTAATAAAACTTGTGAATAAAAGGAAGTGCTGGATCCTTTCGCTTTTATTCATTCGGAGATACTTTATATCTTCAGAGTTCTCTTTAGCAGTCAATTCCTCAGCGGTCAATTTATCAGTTTTTATCTTATCTATCGTACTCATTTTTTCTTTGCCTCCCGCATCTTCTTCTTATGCTGAAGCTTTCTTCTGAGATCGAGTATATTATGCAGCAGCATAAAACCAATAAGCCCGAAGATCATTATCATATAGAATCTTGTGATCCAGAAAACCCCCGGGGAATCTTCTTCAGGGTTGGTTAAATGTATCTTCGATGTGAACAATACTTCAGTCGCACCCGGGTGACATTTGCCGCAAGTTTCGGGTAAGTTCTTTTTGTTTATAGTTGAAAGTGAATCAGTTGAAGGTCTAACATTGTGACTGCCATGACAGCTCTCACAATTGGCGGCTTCTTTGCCGCCGCCTCTCAATGCCAGTCCGTGGAAACTTTCACGGAACGTTTCCGTGATCTTGGTAGGAAGGTCATTCCGTTCAACAAGTTCAACAGAACCATGGCAATCAGAACATAACGTAACAATGTCCTTTGATTTCTGAAGTTTATTATCAACATTCTTACTGATAATACCATGATTACCGTGGCAATTGTTGCATGTCGGCGCATCGTTATTGCCTTTGCTTACTCCAACTTCGTGAATACTGCCATTATAATCAGTCAGCTGACTGGTGTGGCAGCCTGATTGCCCGCAGGTATTGGCAATATTTTTCTTGCTAATTTTACTTTCAGGATTCGCGGCGCTTTCCATTTCATGCGCGCCATGACACTGGTAACAAGTCGGCGCGTCAAAGTTCCCTTCCTTTAACGCTGTATAATGCACGCTGTTTTGGTATCCTGTTATCAGTTCTTCTTCACCCTTAAAATTTTTATGCGGAATCTTGCCATCTTTATGGCAGCTTAAACATTTATCCGTTAAGTTAATTTTAGAAAAATCGTTTGAAAGCAAAGTTGATTGTATATCATGCTCGCCGTGGCAATCAGTGCAGGTTGGCGCGTCTTTGCTCCCCTTAGCAAGCTCCTGCCCGTGCTTTGATTTCCTGAAGTTCGCTACAGTTTCCTTGTGGCATTTACCGCATGTTTCCATAAGTCTTGCGCGGTTTGTTGATGCTTTTGGGTTATCCGGACTATCAATCACATGGTTACCATGACAATCAACACATCCGGCGGCTTCAAGCAGCCCGTCTTTTTCAACCGCGGCGTGAATACTGGTCTTATAATGCTGCACAAACTTTGCTGAACCCTTTCCATCACCCGGGAATTTCTTTTCATCCAGATGGCAATCAAGACAGGCCTGCGATTCAACAGAGATCTTTCCGCGGATTATTTTATGTGAACCGTGGCAATCAGTACAGGTCGGCGCATCTTTATTCCCCTTGTTAAGTACCTGGCTGTGAATACTGTTCTTAAAATCTTTTTGATGATCGCCATGGCATTTACCGCACGTTGAAGCAACTTCCTGCTTACTAATTTTTTTCACACTATGTCCGCCCTGGTGGCAGCTTTCGCAGGTAACATTATTTTTAGCGTGAACGCTTTGTGAATAATGCTGAATATTCTTTTGTTTATGGCAGCTCAAACATGATTTGGTCTGCTCTTTGGCAAATTCCTTTGCCGGTTTTATATCATGCTTAGTGTGGCACTCATAACACTTAACTTTTGCGTGAACATTGGTTTCAACCGGTTTTGATTCTTTGTGGCATGAAATACAATTGACTTCACTTTGTGTTTTTGAGTGCGGCAGTTCATCGGGATTGTAGTTTTCGTGGCAATCTTCGCATTCCGCAATGTTATGAACTGACTTCTTGTAACCCTCGCCATTCACAAACAGCGAGATCTTTTTGCCGCCTTTATCCATGGAGAGATCTTTATCTTCATGGCATGAAAGGCATACATCTGTGCTTTGTTTTTTGAATCCCGAATAACTATCTGCAAACATCAGCAATCCGCTAACCAGCAGAACCGGTACGAAGATCACAAATATATTTTTCAGATAGCTGTTCATTTTCATTTTTTCGGTCAAATTAAGCTGCTTTAATTTTCCTTTAACTTAATACTTACACACTCAAGTTTATACACTTTGCGCAATTTCTTCAATCGCTTTTTTAAGCTCGCTCAGCTTAAATGGTTCAGACATGTACTTCACGTCTTTCGATTCTTTAAATTCAGCACCCAGTGAAGGAAGACAGATTATCGGTATTGAGCTGAATTTTTGTTTTATGGATTTTGCAAGAGCGGGATCGATATCTTTATCAAGCACAAGACAGTTTACCTCATTTTTAAAATTCTCTACAAACGCTTCATTGATAAGCTCACCGCTGGTGCAGCTTATATTATACCGCTCTGCACCAAGTGTTTTCCTGATAAGAGAGCAGATCTCCGGTTTTAGGCTAAATATGTGTATGTTAAAATTATTCATGTGTTTATAACAGTTACTCTATATAACATACAATTAACGTGCCATAAAAAGTGCTGTTTTTGGCGAATTAGCGAGTGTTTTTCTTAGAGATGTAGAAAAAATCCACAAAAATTGCGCATTTTGAGGGGATTGGATGGGGATGAAAAAATATAAAAAATAAGAAAAAAACCTGTCAGATCTTTAAGACCTGGCAGGTTTGTCAATGTTTCTAAATTTTACTTTCAAGAATCTACAATAGCAGATTCGCAGACCCGACTTGGCGGGATTACTTTACCAGTACCATCTTTTTGGTTTCAAAATATCCTCGTCCTAAGCCTGTCGAAGGACTTGCTTCTAAGCTATAAAAATACAAACCACTCGCCAGATTGCTACCATCAAACAAAACTTCATGACTGCCTGCAGTTTTGTATTCGCTAACACTAAATACTTCTCTGCCAAGAAGATCATATATCTTTATTGATACATTCGCATCCCTTGGGATGTCATACTTAATGTTAGTTGTTGGATTAAACGGGTTTGGGTAATTCTGGTGCAGCTTAAATGTCCTTGGTGTATTGTTTGTATTATTGCTAACATTCTGGCTTAATGATTTGCCGCTGATTAACGATAATATATCAATTTTGCTTTCTGTTCCTGAACTGCCGTTCGGATTATCACCACCTGAACCATACTTCAGCAAACAAAGTTTGTTGAGTAATGCGTGAGTGCCTTTGTGTGTATTCTGGTTGTTCTGATAAATATTTTCATAGTCGCTTACTGCTTCCATGAAGTTGCCTTGTCTCACTTTGCTCTTGATCACAAAGTCTTCTGATATTTCTCTGGATTCCTTTGTGTTGTTGGTATCATACTTGATTGAAGCGTAATAACCCTGAATATTACTGTAATCAGATACACTGCTATTATTCTTTTCCAGGCAGTTGAATATCCTTGCAAGTGATACCGTTGCATAGGTTGATGTTTTGTATTCTGTAACTACATCTTTATATTTTGTAATCGCAGTTGAGTAATTACCTGACATCTCATTTGAATATGCCTGCATGAATAATGAACCTGCAAGTGGATTATCGCCATTATCTATTACAAAAACGCTGTCATACATTCCAAATCCAAGTGAATTCAAGTCGTAATAATCCATACTTGGCAGGCTTGTGCCATTGAATACAGGATCGTAGATCACATCACCGCCTGATACCGCATAATACGCTGTATTGGGTGGATTATCCTGCCAGTGGTTCATTCCCGCATCAAGGTCTCCGTCAAGATCCCCTGATACGTAATTATAACCGTTTGTAAGTATTTTGTTGTAACCTGAATCCATCATCGGGTAGCTTTCCTTTTCAAGAACAAAAGCTCCTGTAGTTGGCATTCCGGATAAAGTATTGTTCCCGCCAAGCCATCTTATTACTGTGCCCGAGTTCACGGGTCGCATTACAGGAACAGAAGATGAATAAAGCTGAACTATCATATCAGATGCATCATTGAATGTATTTTTAAGTAAATATGGAGAAGAGTAACCGCATTCAATTGATTTTTCAAAGTTATTTACAATATTGTATTCAATTGTACCGTTGGAGTTATCTAAATACAATCCTATTCCTGACCCTGTTAAACCTGTAATGATATTTCTTGCAATGTAGGGTGAGGATTGTATAGCAGTAATACCAATATCACAGTTACTGAAATTATTATCGGCAATTACTACACTACCTGATGGGCAATACTGCATTACGATACAGGAAGCAAATCCCGATGAAATACCCGATTCAGTTGAACACCCTTTAACAAGCACGCCGCTTGATCCATCTATGTAAACCTGATTAAGAAGCTGTGTACTTGTCGAATTTTTAAAAGTACAATTTGTAATCTCAGTCGTATAATTTGTCAGACTGATAGAACTTGGTTCTGAAACATTTATGCCATTGTATGCATTCTGAATGACACAGTTCTTTATAGTATCGTTTGCGTCATCGGAGAGATAAATGCCATCCCAGGTATGAGTTGAGTCAAGTGATGTAATTTTAGCATTATTGCACTTTATTCTTGAACCGTTCTGAAATATTATCTTTGAATGTTTTCCCATTCTTAATTCAGAATGCGGCATCATTGTAAATACAGCAGTACTATCAAAAACTATTGTTGTGCTGTCAGGAAATTCCACAATTGCGCTGTCTTCGATTGTTACGTTACCTCCAATAAAGGGCGTAAACGCAGGTGAACAATAATTATAAATGCCTACTCTTTCATAGATTATTCTGATATTACCATTGACCGTACCATTATTACAGAATTTTCCTCCACGTTTTATATAAAGAGTGCTATTGCTTTGAAACGTGAGAATAGCATTATTTTGAACCGTAAATGTGGCACCGCTTTCTATGTACATTGTTTCGTTTTGCTTTATATAAGCATGATGGCCAGAAGCTACACTAAAATTCAAAAACAAACTTCCGTAATTTAAATGTTGAGGAAATCCTGCATAGTCAGATGCCTTAATTGGAAAGTAAAGATACGAATTATAATTCGTTTCTGTTGTAGTTTTAAAGTTTCCTTTGTTTTGGATATTATTTGTATAACTACAAGGACTCACACCTGTAATTTGTTTCCAAATTTTCAAATCTCTGTTAGCGCATTCATGAGAAATGGAAATTTCAGGACCATTAAATTGACATGTAATATTATTGTCACTATAATATTTGAAAAAAACATCAGCATTACTATAGTTGACTGTATAATCCCAATCGCTAAAGTCAATTAAACAATAATCTAACAAAAATTCGGGTTCATCAGAATCAGGATCAATATCCCAAAACTCAATCCTGTATTTTCCAAAACCTATTATGCTATCACATGCGGAACCTTGAGCTAAGCCTAAATCGTGATTTAGTAAAAATCCGTTTGATTCCCAAGTAAAGCTACCGGTAATTTTATGCAATTTCCTGTAACCACCAAAAATGTGGTTTTCTCTAAAATTGAATGGTTTAGAAGCTTCTGAAGAATATCGAAAATCTTTTACACCTGAGGTTATCTTACCGTTAAACACAAAACCCACAGGTATCACTTTGACAAAAATATCTTTTGTCGTGCTTAAGTTTTGTATGAAAAGTTCAGCCATAGGAGCAGGTTCATCGTCAAAACCAAATGTGGTTTGCGATAAAATTATAATAAATAATGTAAAAGCCTTTAAGTATTTCATAGGTTTTAAGTTTTTAGGTTATGAAATTATTTTATTAGAACAGCTGTTTTTACTTCTCTTTGCCCAATTGCCGACTTAATTTCAATGAAATAGATTCCGCTTGGGCGATTCGTAGCTTCAAAACTGCTTTTATGAACCCCGATGCCAAAGGTTTTCTCTGCTAATACTTGCACCTCCTTTCCAAGTATATCATAAATTTTAATTGTTAATAATTGCGGCTTATTCAATTCAAAAGCAATATTCGTAACCGGATTAAATGGATTGGGGTAAACATTCAATATTCTAAAGCTCTTAGGTATTTGATGTTGATTACTATTTATACCAATAGGATTAATTATTCCGTTCTTGTCAAGTTTTAAAACATATAAAAATTGCGGATCAGATAAGTTGTTATTTAAAATAGGCGAGTCAAATGCATCGCCGCTGATTACAAATCCACTATCGGTTGTTTGGTCAATTGCGAAACCACGTAAATGAAGTGTATCTTTTTTATAAAATTTTTCCCATAGTTTATTTCCATTTTCATCCACATTTAGTAAAAATATTTTATTTGTATCCAAATACGGATAATTAGTACTAAAACCTGTTATATAAAAAGAATGGTCATATTTGCTTTTAGTCGCATTTTCACCAAAAAGCATTTGATAGAATGTATTCGTATCACCAAAATTTTTTGCCCATTGCAAGTTACCCAAACTATCAGTTTTAAGAAAATATAACTTAATATTTTGATTACTATATTCACGGTTACCAAATACAATAAATCCTTTGTCAACAGTTTGAAATACTGAACAACCGTATAAAAAAGCCCCGCCACCATAATTTTTTGTCCATAGCGTATCTCCATTCGAGTTAAGTCTTGCTAAATAAATCTTACCATTATTATTAATATTAACACCTCCAGTCAAAATATATCCATTATCTGCGGTATTACAAGAATTTAAGAACCCTGTTATTGCACCGGGGTTTGTAATAAATTTTGCCCAGATTTTATTTCCACTTTGATCAATTTTTGTAAAATAACCTGACCGTACAGAAGGTAACCCAAGTCTGGTATAGCCGGTGACTAAAAAGCAATTATCATTCGTGTTAATTAAATTAAAAACATAGATATCATGATTAGGTTCTTCAATCACTTTAGCCCAAATCTGCTCACCGGATGTAGAGTACTTTGTAATGTATAAATAATAATCGTACCCAATTGCAACGTAACTCCCATCTGGTGCCTCTACAATTGACTGCATATCTGTGTAAGGAGTATATCTTATCCATAATGTATCTCCAAAAGGATTCAGTTTACATATGAAACCACCGAAATTGAGCCTCCAACCAGTTACAATATAATTACCGTCAGTAGTTTGCTTGATGGAACTACCAGTCGTTGCTGCGGACTGCAGATAAATTTTATCCCACGTAATATTCTGTCCAAAACTTGTGTCGCGTAATATAGCAATTAACACTACAGCAAAGCAAAATGCTTTAGCATTTATAAATTTTACAAGTTTTTCAGGTCTTCTTCTCATTTGTATTTTAAAAAGTTTTAATCGGTGTGTATCAGTTTGGTCTGTTTCCCGTTTTACCGGTAAACGCGCAGGATTCGGGTCGTATTTATATTTGTCAATTTCAAATTAATATATAATTTTAAGATTGTCAAGCGTATAAGTGGAAAGGATTGATTCCTTGCAATTCTCCACAAGGCTGAAAGAAAACTCTTAATGGTATCCTCCATTTCTCTCTTGACAAACTCAACTTCGTTTACTATTTTTGATATGTGACTAAATAGTCACATATATTATATGGAACTTGTCTGGAAGGCACTGTCGGATAAAACGCGAAGGAAGATACTTGACCTGCTGCGCGAAAAAGAAAAAACCACGGGTGAACTGTGTAAACACTTTAAAAAACTCACCAGGTACGGAGTTATGAAACACCTGAATATTCTGCACAGGGCAAATCTCATTATCATAAAGCGTGAAGGCAAGAACAGGTGGAACTACATTAACCCGCTCCCCATACAGGGCATATATGAGCGCTGGGTAAAAAAATACGAAGCGGGATGGAGCAGCTATTTAATTCAATTTAAAAACAATATAGAAAGCAAAACAATGGAAAAAATTAAATTCACAGTAGCGGTAAGGATAGATAAACCGATCGCTGAAGTCTTTAAGGCGTTCACAGATGACGCTGCTATAACAAAGTATTTCGTTACATCAGCAAGCGCGCCAATCAAGGCGGCAGGTGATAAGATCACATGGTCATGGGGTGAGCATAAAACTGATATTAACATAACTGAATTTGAAGAGAACAAAAAGATAACCTTCACATGGCCGGGTTATAAAGTGGATTATGATATTAATGTCACTTTTATATTTGAAGAGGTTGATGGTAAAACAAGAGTATCTGTCACCGAAGAAGGATATAAAAATGATGATGATGGCATAACCAGCTCATTCATGAATAACGCCGGCTGGAAAGATATGCTCTTAAGTCTGAAAGCATGGGTAATGTATGGGGTGGATCTGAGGAAGTAAACAAAATCTGAAGTTACATGCGAAATATCATTTAGAACAAGGGGCTACAGCCCCTTGTTCTTGAATTTTATATAGTTAATAAACTTATATTGATAACAGAGATTTTGTCGCCCTGCCCTTGACTGCCGAAGTTTTTGGCAAAGGCAGTTGCCTTATCGAACGAAGTGAGAGAAGGTTTGACGTTTCACATTTCACGTTACTCCAATTCATATTCCTTGATCTTCTTGTAAAGAGTTTTGCGGTCGATGCCTAAGATCTTTGCTGCCTGCAATTTATTCCAGCCGTTCTCTTCGAGAACTTTACGGATGTGAACTTTTTCCAGGTCTTTAAGTTCCATATTCCCGCCCGGTGTTAAGGTTTCTTCATCGCTGCCGTTTGATACCAGGAATCTGAAATAGTGTTTGCCCAGCATATCGGTATCACTTGATATAACCGCGCGCTCAATTACGCTTTCAAGCTCCCTGACATTCCCCTTCCACTGATGGCGCGTCAGCGCCTCAATGGCATCACCTTTCAGGGAAACATTGCGTTTCATTTTAGCTGATATCTTCTTTATGAAATGATCCGCAAGCAGCGGTATATCATCCTTTCTCTCATTCAGCGGCGGCAATGAAATTGTAACTGTGGCAATCCTGTAAAAAAGATCTTCACGGAACTTTTTTTCATCTATCATTTCTTTGATAGTACGGTTAGTTGCGCTGAGTAATCTTACATCAATCTTCTTCACCTTATCGCTGCCAAGGGGTTTAATTTCCCAGGTTTCAATTACTCTAAGCAGCTTTGATTGCAGGTTATAAGGCATTTCAGCAATTTCATCCAGCAGCAATGTGCCGCCATGTGCAAGTTCAAACACTCCTTTTTGCGCTTCAATCGCGCCCGTGTATGCGCCTTTAGTATGACCGAAGAGTTCGCTTTCAAGCAGATTATCAGGAATGGCGCTGCAGTTTACAGCTATAAAGGGTCCGTTGGCCCTGCTGCTGTTGTAATGTATTGCCTTGGCAACAAGCTCTTTCCCCGTTCCGCTTGCGCCTTCGATGAAAACGTTGGCATCGGTACGCGAAACATTTTTTATCATATCAAACACGTGCAGCATCTTCCGGCTCTTCCCTATTATACTGCTGAACGATGAAGTTTCATCAACCTGCGAGCGCAGGTTGGCTACTTGCGCATTCAGCGCGATATTATCCACGGCCTTATCAAATTTCAGTATGAACTCTTCGAGGTTAAAGGGTTTACTTATGTAATCATACGCGCCAAGTTTCATTGCTTCCACGGCGGAATCAATAGATCCGAAGCCTGTGATCATTATAAAAAGTGTATCTTCTTTTTTGGCTTTCAGCAGATCTATGCCGCTTACATCAGGCATTTGCAGATCTGAAATGATAATATCAAAATCCTCATTGGCTATCAATTCAAGCGCAGCTTTGGAATCATTTTGAGTAATGGCATTGAAGCCTTTCTTTTCCAGCACTTTTTTGAGGAGTATTGTGGAATTCTCTTCATCATCAACAACAAGTATTTTTATATCTTCGGGTGGCAAATTGATATTTGTAAATTTTATTGATCTTCGTATACAAATATAAATATGTTTATCATACAATATTATGATAAAAGTCATATAAACAGTTGATGTTCATCATAAATAACCGCAATTTCAGCACAATTTGGCATACTGTGTGTAATTTAGCCCCACCCAATTCAAAACATCTATAAAATGAGGTGTTTATAGGCACTTTTTTTGGCACGCAAATTGAGTATATAATAGTCAATGAGTTTGAAAAAGAAAATGTTAAACACCAACAATTTAGGAGGAATCACAATGAAACGGACAGGTACTTTTATACTGTTTGTACTCTTTTGCACAGGAATACTTATCAGCGCACCCAGGGTTAAAATAGTAACCGAATATATCACACCGCAGATGCTGGCAACAAATTCAGCATTCACAGCAGATTCTACTGTAGCAACCGGGCTAAGAACGGTAGCCAGGGGCACTTATGTTTATTTAAGAGCGTGGAATTTTGGAGATACCACATCTATCCAAAGCGCAACCTGGACAATGCTTGTTAAACCGGGAGGATCAACAGCAACTCTTGCCGGAATAACAGGATTACCTACATGGCAGAAATTCAAAGCGGATCTATCAGGTACATACCAGGTTCAGGTATCTGTTACAACTTCATCCGGCTCAAAAGATACCACCGTAACCATTTACGGTTCAACATTTGTGGGAACCGGCGGATTTGATAATGTGCCTGCAGTATTTCCAAACTGTATGAGTTGTCACGGAACAACACCGCAGTTCACTGCGATATTTGACAGATGGAAAGTTTCTAAACACGCCACAACGTTTAAATCAAAAATAACAGCCGGCCCGACATCATACGGAATTGAGCAGTTCAGGGTTCACACATTAGGATACAATCATTTTAACATAACCAACAATAACGGTTTTGATGATAAAGCAACAGAATTAGGCTGGAACTGGACAAACTACGCTCCGCCAAAACCGGCTAACTGGGATTCATTAAAGAACCGCTTCCCCTCACTTGTTGCATTTGCAAATGTCGGCTGCGAAAGCTGCCATGGCCCCGGAAATGAACATGTATTCGGCGGCGGTGATACCAATATGATAATGAAATCAGTTGATGAAGGTAATTGCGGAAAGTGCCACGATTCACCGCATCTTGGACCTGAATTTGCACAATGGAAGAACGCAAGACACTCAAAAGTTATATGGAGCAGTTCATTTGCGCAGAACAACAACGGAACGAATAACCTGGATAACTGTATCAGATGTCATGATGGACAGGGTTATGTTAATTTCACAAAAGGAATAGGAACCAACACCAACGGTAAAACCGTTGCAAGCCATGAAATGGTAACATGCGCAACCTGCCATGACCCGCACGGCAACACCAATAATGCAAGTTTAAGGAACAGACCGGCCGGCAGCGATACGCTTGCAAACGGCTATCATTATACCAACGTAGGAAGCGGCGCAACATGTATGGATTGCCATAAATCCAGAAGAAATACGATGACATATGTTAATACAAAGATAACCAGCGGAAACTGGGGCCCGCACCATAACTCACAGGCTGATATTTATTTAGGACAGAACCTGGCAACATTCGGCGGCGCACCATACAGATCAACACAGCATTTTACATTTCTGCAGAATGCATGCGTAACCTGTCATATGGCACCCACGGATACGGCATCGGCAAATAAAGATAAAGTTGGCGGACATGCGCTTTACCTGCATAATGAAGAAACAAACTATGATCATTTGAAAGCGTGCCAGACATGCCATTTTGGAAAAACCAGGTTTGACCAGTTTATAGCAGACGCAGATTATGACGGCGACGGAACCACAGAATCATGGATAATGGAAACCAAAGGCAGCTTAACAAGGCTGGCAATGGCTTTGCCTCCATATGGAGTTGATTCAGTCGCATGGCAGTTACTCGGTGCTGATACATTGAATCCGAACCATCTTAACATGAAAAAAGCTTACATAAACTATCTTTCTATAAGAGATGGCAGTGAATTTGGTATGCATAATGCCAAATATGTAATTGATGCACTTGTAGCTTCAAGAAACGCAATAGTAGGAATAGTAAATGTTTCTTATGAAGTGCCCCAAAAGTTCGAGCTTACACAGAACTATCCAAACCCGTTCAACCCGACAACGAAATTCAAGTTTTCGCTGCCAAAGGAAACCGATGTAACTATAGCTGTATTTGATATAACCGGAAGAGTTGTTAAGGTGCTTGCGAGAGATAAATTCACAGCAGGAAAATATGAGGTTGACTGGAACGGAACAAATGAAATGAACGCAAAGATTGCCAGCGGCGTATATTTCTACAGAATAGTTGCCGGCAGCTACAGCGATGTGAAAAAAATGATATTGCTTAAATAACACTTATGAAATAATACAGGCTCTTATTATTTGCATCTGGTTTATTGAGAAATAGTTAATTGAGATAAAAACCCAGATGAATCAAAAAAACCCCCGCAGAAATGCGGGGGTTTTGATTTCTGTATAATACTAAATGGATTCTTTCAGGTTATGATGTTATGCTTTTTCTTAATTCGGTACTTTAAGACAATTGGGGAGGAAAATCATATTTTTCAGTGATTTTCACTGTATCAAATCATATTAATCAGCAGATCTTTGTATTAATTTTGTAGTGGATATTAGTGGTACTACAACTAAATAATAAACTTAATTGAAGGGGTGTATCACAATGAAAAATGTAATACTCAGTAAAAAATTCTTCACGGCATTGATAATTATTTTCTTCGCGTCATCAGTTATTTTGTTTGGTAATATTGATGGAAGAACAGGCAGGACTTTAAAAACCAGCACATCAGGTTGTTCATGTCACGGTTCAGTTAATACCGGTGTAACAGTAACAATCGCCGGACCCGATACAGTTAACACCGGGCAAACCCAGCAATTCAGCCTAACAGTTTCCAATGCCGGAAAAACAGGTATGGGGCTAGATGTTGCGACCAGACTGGGAGTTTTGGGTGTAGTTACTCCAGGACTGCATATTGCAAATGGTGAACTAACACACAATGATAATATAACTATGACTAACGGGTCGGTAACAGTTTTCTTCAGTTATACTGCTCCGGGTACCGGCGGAACGGATACTCTATGGGCGGTTGGATTAGCCGGAAACTCGCAGAGTAATACAGGAGGCGATGCATGGAATCATGCTATTAGCAAGAGAATAATTGTCAGAAGTACAGTTGGTATAGAACCTAATATTTCTCCTGCAGATTTTAAGATAAGTGAAAATTATCCAAACCCGTTTAATCCTTCAACAAACATTGATATCAGCCTTGCAAAAAAAACAGAAGTAAACATACAGATCTATGACGTTTCGGGCAGTGAGATATATACACTTGCAAACAGAACAATGAATTCCGGAGATCATACATTCATATGGAATGCGGTCACAAATTCCGGATCCCCGGTAAATAGCGGAGTTTATTTTACAAAGATCAGCATTGGCGGACTGATAACTACTAAAAAAATGATCTTAATAAAATAAATACTGTTTAACCGGCAAATACAAAAGCCATCAATTTCAATTGGTGGCTTTTGGCGTTATACAGGAGTTATTTAAATCGAAACTTTATTTTACAGGTAACCTGATAGTAAAGGTTGTTCCTTTTCCGGTTTGAGAGCGTAATTTAACTGACCCGTCATGTTCGCTAACTATTCTTTTAACTATCGAAAGCCCAAGCCCCGTGCCCTTGCCGTATCCCTTTGATGAGTAAAAGGGTCTGAATATTTTTTCCTGGAGCTCTTTTGGAATACCCGGCCCGTTATCTGAAACTTCTATGAAAATATCAGAACTTCCCGCGCGGGTTTTCAGAATAATTTCACCGTTTGCCGTAAACGCCTGAATGGCGTTTACCACCAGATTTGTTATTACTTCTTCTATCTGCGCTCTATCAACCGGTATAACCGGCAGGTTTTTATCAAATTGCCGTTTGATGACAATATTTTTATTCCCTATGATGAACCTGGTTTTGGAAATCACTTCTTCGGCAAGTTCATTAATTTGGGTTTTGGCCTTTTCTGCGTTTAAAGGCCTCGAAAAATTCAGCAGACCCCTTAATGATTTGGTTATGCGGGTCGTTTCATCTACAATTGTCTTAAGCTCTTCGTGATCCGCTTCTCCCGGTTTTCTGTTCAGCAGAAGATAGTCAGCATTCCCTGAAATTATGTTAAGCGGGTTGGAAAGGCTGTGCGCAATACTGGAAACAACCTCGCCGATAAGGGCAAGATTTTCCTTTTCACGTAATTCCTTCTGAAGTTTTTTTACTGTGGTAATATCGCGAAGGATCCCCACGGAGCCTATTGAGCTAATGTTGTTTTCATCATAAATTGCAAACCGTGAAATACTTACATTAATAGTTTCACCGTTCTTTTTCAATCTTTCGCTTTCATAGTTGGCAAGGAAACCGTTTCTGTTCACTTCATCAATGAGAAATTTCTTTTCGCCCTTGCTCAAAAGAATTTCAGGTATCAGGAAATCAAATTCCCTGCCCATAACCTCTTCTTTTTTATAACCGAACATTGCTTCGGCGCCTTTATTCCACAGGAAAACCCTGTAATTGTTATCAAGCCCGATAATTGCGTCAATTGAATTCAGAATGATATCTGAGAAGAATTTTTCATGCGCGCTTTTTCCGTCTTTCAGCAGTTTCATCATGGAACCAAGACAAATATCAACATCACCCAGAATGCTGTCGATCTTGCTGTATTCAAGACCGGTATTTCTGCGTATCTTTTCTTTAAGCAGTTCTTTTTGCCTGCTTAATTCTGATATCATCATTTGTTCCAATAGAATAACCTCCGGAAATTCATTTTTAATATTGTAAATATAACAGTTGATAAAACTTCATCTAATGATACTGCTCATAGAAATTGATGATAAAAGTCATAGGATTGCCGTTTTAACTTTGCTAATATATATAAAATCTGTTTCATATTCAATCTGCGATATGTTGTTTTACAGCGCTTAAAAGATCGGCCAAAATATCGGCCAAAATTACCTGCAATATCATCATTATATGCATTTTTAGCTCATTCTTACCAAAAATATCGGCCAAAATATCGGCCAAATGACTTACATTTTGTGCTACTTTTAATTATCTTGCAAAGATAAAGTAAAAGGAAATGACTAATAACACTGTAGAAATAACGCCGGTGATGCCGGAAGGCAGACTCAGGGAACTAAACGAGAAGAATATTGAAGCAGTAAAACTGGCAGAATCCATTGCGTTTAATTTTCATCCGGAAACAATTAAGTCAATAGCACTTCTTGTAACCAAAATGAACAGTTACTATTCTAACTTAATTGAAGGGAACAATACAACACCGGCTGAAATAGATAAAGCACTTGAAAATGAATTTTCAAAAAATCCTGTTAAACGAAATCTGGAATTTGAACATGTTGCCCACATTGAAGTTCAGAAGAAAATAGAAGAACTGCTGCTGAACAATGCGGATTTTGATATTTGTACAATCGAATTTCTAAAATGGATACACCGTGAATTTTACACGATTATCCCGGATGAATTCAGAAATGTAACAGGGCCCGGAGGAGCAAAAATTAACATTGAACCGGGAGAGTTCAGGAAATTCAATGTCTACGTAGGAAACCATTTGGCTATTGACCATAGCGATATAGAAGGATCAATGAACTATTTCTGCAAGTCTTACAAGACTGAAAAATTTGGCAGCCTTGAAAAGATCACAGCCGCGGGAGCATCACACCACAGGCTTGCATATATACATCCATTTGCAGACGGCAATGGCAGAACGGCAAGACTCTTCACACATGCCTATCTGATAAAGGCGGGTATAAACAGCAGGGATCTATGGTCATTATCGCGTGGTTTTGCCCGTGACAGGAATTTGTACTACAGCAGACTTGCAAATGCCGATGAGAAAAGGCTGCATGATACCGACGGAAGAGGAGTGCTTTCTGAAAGAAGACTCGCTGAATTTTGTTTCTATTTCAGCGAAACAATAGCAGACCAGATCAAATTTATGTCTTCACTTTTTGAATTCAGCAAACTCTTTGACAGAATAAAAAGATATGTTGAAAGTGATGGTACGCTTAATTCCGAATCATTCCTGATATTAAAAGAAACCATATTGAAAGGTACTATCAAAAGAGGCAGCATTCCGGAGATCACAGGAATGCCCGAGCGAACCGGCAGAAGAGAATTGCGGAGACTGCTTGATAAGGGTTTACTGAATTCTGATTCACCGAAAGGTGAACTGAAAATTGCGTTTCCTGCCACTGTATTGGAATATTATTTCCCAAAGCTGTACCCGGCATACTAATGAAAAGAAAGCATATTGAATAAAAATTGAATATATAATTGAGTATTTTTGCATATGACCAGTTTAAAAAATAAAGTTGTATTCATAACCGGGGCAACAAGCGGTTTTGGCAAAGAAACCGCAATTTCTTTTGCGCAAAAAGGCGCGCGGCTGATAATTGCCGCAAGAAGAAAAGAAAAACTCAATGAACTTGCCGCGTTTCTCAAAAAGAAGTATAAAACAGCGGTACTCGTTTTGCCGCTTGACGTTAGAAAAAAAACAGCAGTAGCGCTTGCGGTAAAAAAATTACCTGCGGCATGGAAAGATATTGACATCCTTGTTAACAACGCGGGTTTAAGCCGCGGACTTGATAAACTACACGAAGCGAGTTTGCAGGACTGGGAAGAAATGATAGATACTAATATTAAAGGATTGTTATACGTATCAAGAGCGGTTATTCCCGCTATGGTAAAAAACAACAGCGGACATATTATCAATATAGGCTCCATTGCCGGCCACGAAGTTTACCCCAAAGGAAATGTTTACTGCGCAACAAAGCATGCCGTGGACGCCATCACCAAAGGAATGAGACTTGACCTAGTTGATACAGATATAAGAGTAACAACCATAGACCCGGGTCTGGCGGAAACCGAGTTCAGCATAGTGCGCTTCCGCGGAAATGTTAATAAAGCCAAAAGTGTTTATACCGGTATAGAAGCGCTCAGTGCAAAGGATATTGCGGATGCGGTAATTTACGCAGCAAGCAGACCCAAAAACGTTGTAATAGCGGAAATAATACTGCTGCCCAATAAACAGGGCTCAAGCCAGGTGGTTCACAGAAAATAAAGATCAGAGGATTTGACAAACGAAGAAACAGGTACTTTAGAAAAAGAAATTAAGAAATTCGAGCTTGATATAGAAGGCATGGATTGCCCTTCATGCGCAATGAAAATAGAGCGAAGGTTAAACAAGCTTGAAGGGATTCACAGCGCGAAGGTAGATCTCGGCAGTGAAACTGCCAGCTTCGCTGTGCTGGAAGGGGGCCCGGAACTTTCCATTATAAAAGATGAAATAGATAAACTGGGCTATAAAGCAATTGAGCAGCATGTTGATGAAGAAGATTCAGCCGCCGAGGAAGAAAAAATTAAAGCAAGATCGGCTTTCCGTAAAAAAATATATACTTCTATATTCCTTTCGGTTATTATAGTCATTCTGGGAATGAAGGATCACCTGGAATTCCTTTCATTTATTTCCATGGATGCGGCAAACTGGATCTCGCTGCCGCTATCGACAGTAGTGGTTTTCTGGTGCGGCGCAAAATTCATGAAAGGATTTTTGGCTGATATTCGGGCGCGCTCAGCGGGCATGGATTCCCTTATTGCTATCGGCACTCTTTCAGCTTATTTCTACAGCATAGTTATACTTATCTTCCCTGAAATTTCAGGGGAGCATCATCATACGGTTTACTTTGAATCTGCCGCTATGATAATTACTTTCATTCTCCTTGGTAATTACCTGGAATTCAACCTGAAGAACAGAACACACTACGCAATCAAAGCACTTACCGAGCTTCAGGCTAAACGCGCAGTTGTATTAAGAAACGGCTCTGAGCTGGAGATTCCCGTCAGAAAAGTAAAGGTCGGTGATATAGTACTGGTAAAACCGGGCGAACGAATACCTGTTGACGGCGTGATAACTGAAGGTATATCGAGTATAGATGAATCTATGATGACGGGTGAATCACTGCCTCTTGATAAAAAAACAGGCGATAAAGTCCTTGGCGGAACGCTGAACCAGAACAGCTACTTAAAGATAAAAACGGAAAAGGCTGTTAGCGATTCACTGCTTTCCAAAATTATCTTAATGGTAAAAGATGCGCAGCGCTCCAAACCTAAAATTCAGAGAATTGCTGACAGGGTCTCGGAGATATTTGTGCCAATAGTTATTGTAATTTCAATTGTAACGTTCTTCGTTTGGTTCAGCTACATTGGCGAAACCCTGAGTTTCTCGCTGTTAAAAGCTGTTGCCGTGCTGATAATTGCCTGCCCCTGCGCATTGGGCCTGGCTACGCCAATAGCGATTGTTTTAGGCGTGGGAAAGGCGGCGGAGCATAAGATACTTTTTAATAACGCTGAGGCTATTGAAAACGTTAACAGAATAGATACTATCCTGTTTGATAAAACCGGCACATTGACGTACGGCAAATTTGATGTAAAGAAAATAATCGCTTACGGGCAGCATACCGAAAATGAAGTGCTTAAGATCGCGGCATCAATTGAAAATTTCAGTGAACATCCCATAGCCAAAGCAATTACGGCTGAATACCGCAGCAATAATGTTGATATGCTGCAGGTAAGTGATTTCCGGATGACATCAGGGATCGGGGTTACCGGTACTATAGGCGGAAAGAGCTACATGATCGGCGGGGCGAACATGAAGCAAGCGGCCAAGCTTGCGGTTTCAGATAGATCATCATCGCAGAATATATACCTTTACGAAAATGATATTTTAATAGGTGAAATAGAACTGAGTGACCGCGTGAAAGATAATGCGGCGGATATAATAAGCAAATTAAAGCATGAAAGCTACAATATTGCAATGATAACCGGTGATAGCGGCGTAACTGCAGGTGAAATTGCCGGTGAACTGGGAATTACTGAGTATAAAGCGCAGGTGCTGCCTGATAAAAAACAGGAGTATGTTAGCGAGCTTCAGAAAAAGGGCGCCAGGGTGGCAATGATAGGCGATGGAATCAACGACGCCCCTGCCCTATCGAAAAGCGACCTGGGAATTGCTATTGGCACCGGTCAGGATATTGCGATACAATCAGCGGATGTAATACTTGTAAAAGGAGATCTTGAAAACATACTCGCATTATTCAAGATTTCCCGAAAAACCATAACAGTCATTAAACAGAACATCTTCTGGGCATTCTTCTACAATGCCGCGGCAATACCGGTTGCCGCGGGCGTATTTGTGGGAATTGGCATATCAGTGACCCCCGTAATGGCTTCGATGATAATGGCACTAAGCGATGTTGTAACAGTACTTCTTAATTCGATGAGGCTTAAGTACTTGAAAATCAGGTAATTTATAGCTATATTTACAATTGTATACAAATTTTAGGGAACAATATGAACTAAAACTTGTTTATATTTACGTTATCGGTTACAGATATAGAAATTAAAATAGGAGAAAATGGCTTAAAAAGGCTTGCCGGGCCAAAGAGACACTAAAATAGTTGTTTATCTGTAATTACCGAAATAACATATTAATGAAAATCTGAATCGTATCACATTTATAAATATTTAAAGGAGAATAATAAATTGAAAAAATTAGTTGCATTATTTGTAATATTAGCAGCTTTTTTAAGTTTAAATAACAGTACTACTTTTTCACAACCTCAGATCAAAGTTCACGTAACCGGTGGTTATAACCTTCCGTTACCTGATTTAAAAGGTGATTTAAATACAGCAGCTGATTCAAATACATACATGATGAAGCAGGGTTTTGGTTTTGGAGCAGACGCTAAATACTATCTTGGTAAAAAAAGAAATGTTGGTATTACATTAGGTTTAGGTTACCAGATGTTTTCAAACAGCGCGGATTCATCAACAGCATTAGGTGTTACAAATGTTAAAGGCAAACTAAACGCTTTTAATTTTGGACTTGGTGTAGAATATAATTTTATGCCAAAAGGAAAAACACAGCCATTCTTAGGTGCTGAATTTACCGGTCATTTCTTTAGTGGAGATGCTGAAGCAACATCCTTTGGAACTACAACTAAAAGAACACTTAAATCAGCTTCAAGATTTGGTGTTGCCGTTGGTGGCGGTCTTGACTTCAAATTGGGTAAATCTGTAGGCGCAATTGTGGGTGTTAAATATCATTTGGCAAACTTACTCGGTAAAGCTTACGATTCTACAGGTTTAGGATCCACAGAATTTGCTTTGGATGATAAAGAACATACAATGAATGGCGCAACTGTTAGTGCAAAGAATATCTCATACATACAGATGTATGCAGGTGTTTCATTCTTCTTCAATGAACCAAAGAAAATGAAAAAATAAGTAAACCTGAATTTAGTTTCAGAAGGGAGTCCTAACAGACTCCCTTTTTTATTATTTAAATTTTAAGGATTTTTGCAGTACTATGAAAACAATAACTATATTATTAGCCTTTTTTGGAGCAATTACACTCTTTGCGGGCAATGCTGAAACCGGAAAACTAAAAACAACGGTTATACCAACATACGGTATGCACTGCTCAGGCTGCGAAGAGACACTGAATACCGAACTGCAGAAGCTTGACGGAGTTAAATCAGTAAAGGCCGATCACGTTAAAAAGATAGTGACAGTTAAATACGATGATAAAAAAGTAACACTTGAACAGCTTAAAGCCGCAATTGTAAATGCGGGTTATAAATTGAGCGAAGGGTAAACAGTTTCATTTTGCATTGAATGATCTTTAATGAAAGAACCAAATAAATAAATCCGGGAAAAACCAAATGAAAAAAGTATTATTTACGCTGCTCGCAGCAATATTAACGTTAACAGGCAGTATAGCGGCTCAGCCGCGGCTTGTAATAGCCGTAACCGGCGGTTACAACCTTCCCCTTCCCCCGCTAAAAGGCACCATTGATTCCGTTAACAGCGAGCTGGGCGAATCCTACTTCGTGAAAACAGGATATAATTTAGGCTTGAGCGGAAAGTACGCGCTGGATAAAAAGGGCAGAGTAAGAGTGACATTTGGCGGAAGCTATAACAAGTTTTCAGGCGAAGAGACATATTCTCATACCAACGATGTGCGTTTACACACAACTATGGGTATTATTTCCGCCAATCTTGGCGCGGAGTATTCATTTACTCCCCGCGAAAAAACCGCGCCGTTTGTAGGGTTAGACCTGACCGGAAATTTCTTAAGCGGGAAATCAGAAGAAACCGTAACAATACCTACCACCGCCGATCACAACGATCCGGGTACAACAACAACAAACCTCAAATCAGCATCCCGCTTCGGGCTTGCTGTTGGCGGCGGCGTTGATGTCGCATTCAACAAAAGCATAGGCGCGGTTTTCGGCGCAAAGTATCACTTTGCAAACCTGATAGGCAAAGAGTATATCGCTACATCATCAGCAGGCGAGTATAACCTGAATGATAAAGAAAACGGGTCATTGAAAGCCAAAAATATCATGTACTTTCAGTTATACCTTGGTGTAACATTTTATTTTAACCAGCAGAAAAAACCCCGGTACTGATAGTACTGTATCACAATAATTTATTAAGGCGGCTGAGGTATCTTTACATACCTGCCGCTTTTTGTTTAATAATATTCAATAATACAATTGTAAAATCTGATTTAATTTATTAACTTTATTAAGCAACGAACACATTTGTAACCAAATTTGATACAATGAAATCCAGAATACTTTTATTATCAGCCCTGTTTCTGATCTGTTCCGCATCTTTGACATCTCAAACTAAGCTTAATTTAACGGTTTTTGGCGGCTACACTATGCCTGTCGCTGATCTGAAGGGCAGCTACCCGGATACTATGGGAACAAACCTGCTTAACTTCGATAAATCCGGCACGCTGTTAACATCAGGCGGATTCAATATAGGCGCTATAGGCAAGTATGCTGTTGATACACTGGGCAAAGCGAGAATTACCGCCGGCTTCAATTACAATTCTTTTTCAGGATCAAAAGATTACCAGCGAACAAACGCCACACTAACTTACAAGAACAAAGTTAATATATTCACCATTTCCGCCGGCGCGGAATACGGTTTCTTCCCAAAAAAGAAATTCAATCCGTTTATTGGGCTGGATCTGGCAATGAATTTCTACAGCGGAAAGATAGAAGCCTCCGGTGATTCTACTTTCACCATTCAGCGTAAGAGTGAATCGCGCATTGGAGTAATAGCCAATGGCGGTGTTGATATCAAATTGAACAGCAGTATTGGCGCTGTTATTGGTGTAAAGTACGCGTTGACAAACCTCATCGGCAAAAAAACAGAGATCCAGAATACTACGGTAAATACATTGACCGATGACGAAGAAACAGGAACCAGCAGTTTCAGGGAGTTGGGCTTAAATGACGAGGAAAACAGCAGTAATCCCGCAAAAACTCTGAACTACCTGCAATTTTACGCGGGAGTTTCGTTCTATTTTGGGCGCCCTCTGAAGTAGAAATTTTACAATTTTTTTCAGTTTTTAAGAGCTTATTTCAATATATTAGTATAATGAAATAAGCTTTTTTTATGGATTAGATGGATTCTTTTTAGATATTTTTTTAAAATTTTTACGAGTAACTTTGTAAATATTTGTAATTAGCGGAACCTCGAAACATCATATTCAGTAAAAAAACAATAGAACAGCAAGATAAATGAAATATATACTCGCGGCATTAGTAATTACGTTTGTATTTTTGGGTGAAAAGGCTCTTTCACAGCCAACCGGTACGGTACAGTTCTATGGCGGGTATTCTATTCCAATGGGAGACCTTAAAGGTGAATTCGGGAACACCTTTGATACATGGACAGGCAACGGAAATCCGGATACCAATACATATTTCATGAAGTCGGGTATAAATTACGGTATATATGTAAAATTCCCTGTTAAGCGGAAAAGTCCTGTTCAGATAACAGGAGGTATAGGATTTGACGTATTCAGCAACAGCAAGATTTACGACGATAATACCGGGGCGGCTGATATTTCGCTGACACAAAGCCATCTTGCAATTGTTCTGGGAGCGGAGTATAATTTTGCCACCAAAAAATCAAAGTTAAATCCGTTTATTGGTGCTGAAGCAATGCTGAACGTAATTGGCGGGAAACTGACCATTATATATCCCACGGAAACAAAAGACTTTTCAATGAATTCCACTATGAGGATTGGACTGCAGCTTGCAGCGGGACTGGATATTGTTGTTCACAACAACATCGGCATTGTGCTGGGCGGAAAGTACGCGTTTGCAAACCTGGTGGGTAAATCTTATGAACCGGATTTTGGAACTCAATATAACCTTGGAGATGCAGAACACGAAAACAACGGGGCAACATACCCTGCCAAGAACATTCAGTACCTGCATTTGTACGGCGGCCTTTCATTCTACTTTGGAAGATAAAATTCACAATAAATAAATAAAACAATATGAAATTACTGAAATACTTATTGCTTGTTTTACTTTTTACATCTGTATCTTATTCACAGTTTGATAAGACTATTCTGCAGGTCGGTATAGGTATAGTAGAACCTTTTGGGAATACATCAAAAGGCACCTATTACGCAAATGAAATGCTCAACGGATATTCAATGTTAACTATAGATACATCCTTTATGACCAACAACTATGCAATGAAAACTGGCCTTACATTTTTCGGAAAAGCAAAGTTTAATTTTGACAAATATTCTGTAACAAGGGGAGTACTATTTGCCGCCTTTAATACGTTCAATACTTTTGAGCCAACCAAGAGTGGAATGATTGGTATACCGGTACAGTTAATAGGAGGTCAAATTGATACAGTCCCTTCACCGATCAATTATTCATACACATTTAACTCATTTTCATTTGGTCTTGGTTTTGAGTTAGCTCCAACCGCTTTTACCAAAAAAGTGAGTCCATATTTCGGCGCAAACATGTCTTTTAACTTATTCAATGGGAAATTGACAAGCACTGAAAACAATTTAGATAGCGTAAATACAAGCTTTTCTGATTTTAGAATTGGTGTAAATTTTGATGCGGGAGTTGAATTCCAAATTTCTAAACAATTCGGCTTGGCATTAGGTGTTAAATACGATCTGGGTAATTTGCTTCTCAAAAATACCAATAGTGGAATACCTGATGCAATAGTATGGGGTAAAACAAATGGATCATTAAACGATGAAGAAGGTACATTTTTCTCGGCCATTTATGGTCCCGTTTTGAATGGATTAAGGAGACAAGTTATAAGCAAACAGAAGCAGATCAACTGGGGTACTATCTATCTTGCCGCGAATATATATTTAGATAAGCCTAAAACCACAGGCAAGACCACAAAAAAGAAATAATTTTTTTTAAAGCAGTTTAAACCGGGCAAACAGGTTGATAAAACAAATTGACAGATATATAATTTTTCAGTTTGTAAAAAATTTCCTGTTTGCCCTTTTGTGTTTTATACTCATTTTTATACTGGTTGACCTTTTCGAAAATCTGGATAAGTTCATAGATAACAAACTGAATTTCGGGATGATATTGAATTATTATTTGTATTTCATCCCTGAGATAATCAGGCTGATAACGCCAATTGCCGTGCTGCTGGCAACGCTTTTTACGGCAGGCAGAATGGTTAACTACAACGAAACCGTTGCCGTTAAGAATGCGGGAATAAGCCTGGTTAGATTTATGATGCCTTTCCTTGCGATGGGAATGCTGGTTACATCAATATCGCTTTACTTCAATAATTGGGTTGTACCCGAGGCCAACAAACAGAAATTCTTTATAGAACGCAATTACCTTGGTAAAAACAAAATTACTGTGGGCTTAAATAAGCTTTACTTCCAGGATTCCAAAAACCAGCTGGTGCTGATAGATCAATTCCGTGAAACCGATATGACAGCATTAAGGGTATCTATCCAGCTTTATAACCCCGATACATTAACAAAACTTATTAAGCGTGTTGATTCAGAACAAATGAAATGGGATGGCGGCAAATGGGTTATGTATAATGCGGCGGAGCGTGATTTTACTGACAGCGTAGAAGTTTTAACGAATTACGCTGAAATTCCGGTTGGTGAAATTACGGGACTCAACAAACTGAACCTTGTGCCGCACCAAATTACACGCAGGCAGTTAAAACCTGATGAAATGAATTATGGAGAGCTTGAAGAATTTATTGTGAGTTTGAAAAAAGGCGGGCAGGATACTGACCGGCAGATGGTGGATTTTTATTCAAAGATATCGTTTTCTTTCGCGAGCCTGATAATAGTAATCTTCGGTATTTCAATTTCGACCGGCACGAAGCGCCGCCGCGGACTTGCGCTGCAATTCGGCATAAGCATTTTGGTGAGCTTTATATATCTCGGGTTCATAAAGATCTCGCAATCCTTTGGCTACAACGGCGATCTTGATCCTCTGCTCACAGCATGGCTTGCAAACATCGCCTTTGCCGGATTTGGAATGATCAATTTGTACTTTAAGAATTATTAATGATAAACCTCCCGATGTATTAATCCTCTACTCAACTTTTCCTGTGATAACTTCCGGAATCTTTGAATTGCTGCATGATGTCGTAAAACAACTCATCATTCAGGGGCTTTGATAAGAAGCCTATGGGTTTGAGCCCGGATATTCTTTCAAACGTCTCGCTGTCATTCCTTGAAGAAATGAACAACGAAGGAACGTTACAGGTATAACGCAGGTATTTTGCTGCTTCAATGCCATCTATTATGCCTTTGATGTTTATATCTGTAATGGCCAGGTCGGGGATCTTCTGGTTTATTCTATCTATTGCATCATAGTAGTTATCTTCAATATATGTTACATCAAATCCCCACTCAATAAGTTTACATTTCATATCCAGCGCAAATATACCTTCATCTTCAATAATGATAACTTTCAATTTGTTTTCTTTCATATTCAGTAAAATTGCGGGCTTTAGAAATTGAACGACCCGTCATTGGACGGGTCATTCATGGGGGAGTTGAAGCATAAACATATTTGTTTAATTTGCGGCTATATCAATGTTCTTCTTTTGTAATTTTCAGTATGATTTTTGAAATTTTGAGTTTGGCTAAAAACTTCCGTGTCCTGAGATTCAATTACGTCCTCAAAATATTTTTCGCAGTTGATGTTGGCGCAAACCTTGCCGTCTATAAAGATCCATATCATATCCTGTGAATGGTTACATCTCATTTCAACTTTCGTACAGGGTAATTTATTCAATTTGTATCCTTTCTTTACAGAGCGTCCGGGTTAATAATTACGTACAATCTTACAAGGGGATTTTTACAATAAGGGAAGAAAACTTTCTAAACTTTCGGGTAATTATACCCCCGGTACTCAGTTTTAAATGTTATTTTCAAAGTGCCTTCTCATCTTGTTTATATTGTTCGTGTTTTATTTGTTTTGTTTCTATTGATACAAAGTTACTTCAAAACCTTACCGGAATCCTTACCTTCATCCCTAAAATAAGCCAGTCTATAATGGTGAAAAATTTACAATTCGCTTAGAAATCACAATTTTTTGCACCGTGAAAATGGTATTTTACCGTAGAAGTGCAAAATAGATCTCGCCGTTATTGATAGTTAAATAATGTTTCTCAAGTAACAATTTTTCAATTTCTTAAATCAATAGTTACATTTGCGGGTAATTTTTGTTTCCTCTTCATGCATAAGTTGTTCTTAACCTCCTAAAATGAATATTAGCCTAAAATAACACGATTTTCATTGATTTTATTTTATAGTTTAAATATATTTGTATTCTTCAAAATTTACATTCCGAAGTAGCTCAGTTGGTTAGAGCATCTGACTGTTAATCAGAGGGTCGTAGGTTCAAGTCCTACCTTCGGAGCCACAAAAAGCCCATTTAAGGGCTTTTTTAATATAAAAACCACATCATGTCAAACGAAGAAAATAATAACTTACAACAGCAGATCAATATAGAAATAGGTGAAAAAGAGGCTGAAGGAATATATTCAAACCTGGCTATAATATCACACTCCCCCGCTGAATTTATTATTGATTTCACCCGCGTGCTGCCCGGAATACCAAAATCAAAGATCAGCGCGAGAATAATAATGACACCGCAGCATGCAAAGATGCTACTGGGTGCTTTAAAGGATAATGTAGATAAATTCGAGAATCAGTTTGGTGAGATCACAATTGTAGGCGCGCCGCCGCAGGGCGGCTTTGGCTTCCAGCCCACAATTAATCCAAAGGATGAGAAGATTAATTGACAGCAAGAATATTCAAAAAAAAATCCTGCAATTAAGCGGGATTTTTTTTGTCACATTTGTCATCCCTTTCATACAATATTAACGGTATCTAAATATCAGAGTCTGTAATATCATTGATTTAGTTTTTGGCATAATTATTGATACATAACATGTAAAGTAATAAAACCAAAAATTAAGAAAGGATATATCATGAACAAAATATTCTATTATCTGTTAACATTGTTTTTACTCTCGGGACCCCTTACTCTCCGGTCTCAATGGATGGAACAGTCATCGGGCGTAGCAACATCTTTAAACAGTGTTTCAGGTGTTAATGATAACATTGCGTGGGTATGCGGTAACGCCGGCAGGGTATTAAGAACCAACAACGGCGGTACGGAATGGATAAACGCAACGGGAACGGGAATTCCAAACACGCTGGACCTGTACAACATCTTTGCTTCAGATTCCACAACGGCGCTTGTAACGGGCTCAAACACCACTGCCTATGTTTACAGAACTACGAACGGCGGTTTGACATGGGTTCAGGTATTTTCCCAGGCAGGCGGATTTTTAAATTCAATATGGATGACTACCGCAGCAAACGGTGTAATATATGGTGATCCCGTAGGCGGAAGGTGGTCTTTATGGCGCACAACAAACGGTGGTGTTAACTGGGATTCCACAGGAATGTATCTCCAGCAGGCAGGCTCAGAAGCCGGGTGGAATAACGCAATGTATGTTACCGCAACAAACATATGGTTTGGCACAAACAACAGCCGTGTATATTACACTCCCTTAAGCGGCTTGGCCGGCACCTGGGTAGTTCAGTCAACATCGCAGGCAAACAGTTATGCATTATGGTTCAACTCAATAACTTCCGGTATGACAGGAGGCACACAGCTGCTTATGACAAATAACAGCGGTGTTAACTGGACATCAGTCACAGGTCCGGGTTCCGGGAATATAAGCGGTATAACAGGTTCCGCAGCGGCATATTGGTTTGTAAGGCAGGCGAATTCTATTTACAGAACTACCGATAACGGCGCAACATTCACCACTGATTATACCGCGCCCGCAGGAACCTATACACACATTCAGAAAGCTGCCATTGGCAGCAGAATGTGGGCAACCAGGAACAATGGCGGGATATCATCTTCACTCAGCACGGTCGGGATTGAACCGGTTTCAACAGAAACACCGGTTAATTATTCACTTTCACAGAACTATCCCAATCCGTTTAACCCGGCAACAAATATTAATTTCTCAATTCCCGTAAGCTCAATTGTATCTATCAAGATTTATGACATCGCGGGCAGAGAAGTTGATATCATTGCGAACAACATGATGATTTCCCCGGGATCGTACACAGTTGTTTACAGCGCAGACCGCCTGAGCAGCGGAATCTACTTCTACAGAATTACGGCGAATGAATATACTGAGACCAAAAAAATGGTATTAACAAAATAGCAGATAGACCATTGTTATAAAAATAGCCCGGTTTTATCCGGGCTATTTTTGTTTAGCCGATAACTTCTTTTGTTAAAATAATACTTAGTTATCTTCTTCAATGGCAGTGTTAGAATCCCCGCCCAGGCTATAATAATTGTTCTCTTCATCTTCATTCCCTGTTTCCTCGGCTTCATCATCCAGCTCCGCCCCGGGTACATCAAGTCCGTTATCGGGGGATGTCCCCTTTTGCTTCAGTGATTCTTCTTCTGTGCCAGATTCAGTTTTCACAGGTATTTCAGCAAGTTTCTCAGGATCAAGTTCAGTTTCAATATCTTTCTTATAGATATCCTCGCTTTCAGGATATGCAGGATAGCCTGTCAATTTTGTATCTTTTACCGGTTTGAGTTTTGTGTTTTTCATTTCAGGATCTCCCTTAAATATAGTTTAATATAACAGCCCTTTTATAATAAAAACACATTATTTTATCATTGTGTTTCGGCACTGCTTAAAAAGGATAATTTTGACCTGAAATTCAAATTTTATTACCATTTTCCCGTTAGTTTTTGATAAAAAACTGTTATTGCTAAACACCTAATAAATCATTAATTTTCGCTATATTTTTCAAAAACTAAACTAAACACAAATGAAATTTTTTGCAGTTTTCCTTGTAATTATTTTTTCTGTGGTGAATTTATCAGCCCAGGAAAAATGGTCTTCAACCAGAAAGCCTGTCACAGGCAGTTATACAAAACTCCCTTCTGAAAATTATTCATGGCAAAACACAAACAAATCCACACAGGTTTACACATTTGATAATATGTTGATCACAGTTGGGCCAAGTATAAGGGTATTACCTACATCAAACGCGCAGCAGGATGAAATTGTGCTGGTAAGGCATCCTACCAATCAGAATATCATGTTTGGCGGAGCCAATACTACCGCGGGCGGAGTTTACGGTCAGGGTGGATACTGGACAACTGACGGGGGTACGACATGGACAGGCAACAACCTGCTTTCACCATTTACACAGAATTCAAGTGACCCGGGACCGACAATTGATAAGAACGGTGTAATAATATTTACAACGTTAGATAATCCGGGAATGGTTGCGGCGTATTCAACCAATATGGGTACAAGCTGGTCAAGCAGAATAACGATACAATCAGGCAGCGTTGATAAAAATTTTGCCGCATCTGATGATGCGCCAACAAGTACATATTACGGCAGAAGTTACTGCGTATGGAGCAATTTCGCATTGGGAGCTCCTCCTATTATGATTGGTTACACCACAAACAGCGGTGTATCGTGGACAGGCGTTATGCAGGTAAACTCACCTCCGGGCGGTCATTACTCACAGGGTGTTGATATTGCCATCGGACCCACGGGACAGGTTTACGTTTGCTGGGCAGCTCCAACATCATCATCACCGTTCACAGAAGATTATCTTGGATTTGCCCGTTCAACATCCGGCGGAACATCCTGGACAGTAACAGAGAACGCCTATGATATGAACGGAATAAGGGCAACAACATTCAACAGCTGGAACTTCAGAGTTATCGGTTTCCCCAGAATAGCAGTTGATAGAAGCGGCGGTCCCCGTGATGGCTGGATATACGTAGTAGCCAGCGAAAAGAACCTGGCTCCGGCAGGCACAGATGCTGATGTTGTTCTTCACAGGTCAACAGATGGCGGCGTCACATGGTCATCGGGCATCAGGGTTAACCAGGATGCAATGAACAACGGTAAAGTGCAGTTTTTCCCTGCTATCAGGGTTGATGAAAACGGCGGAGTAAACATCTGCTATTATGATAACAGGAATTATCCTTCAGTGGGTGACTCATGTGAAACATATATGTCACGCTCTGTTGATGGCGGAACTACCTGGGCAGATATAAAGGTCAGCGATCATGCATGGAAAGTGAAAGGCGAAGCAGGCTTGGGTACATACGGCGGAGATTACATCGGAATTTCATCAGGCAACGGAAAAATATTCCCGTTCTGGTATGATGATAAAACAGGTACAATGCAGGCTTATGTAGCAGCTGTTACGCCGGATCCTGTTGGGATCAGCATTAACTCCAACGAAATTCCCGCAGAGTTTGAGCTTAAACAGAATTATCCCAACCCGTTCAACCCGAACACAACTATAAGTTTCGGTTTGGCCGGCGGCTCAAATGTTAAGCTTGAAGTATTCGATATGGCAGGCAGAAGCGCAGGCGTGCTTGTGAACGGCGAGCTTAAAGCAGGTTCATATAAATTTGATTTTAACGCTTCAGATCTCGCAAGCGGAATTTATTTCTATAAATTGACCGCAGGCAATTTTGTAAGCACAAAGAAGATGATACTTGTAAAATAACATTCTATAGTTATCAGGTGAATTCAAAACCCCGCTTTTTAAGCGGGGTTTTTTAATTTAAATACCCATACTGGCCAGCATTGCCGAAATATTATTAACTTTCTCAAATAACTTTGGGTGGCTCACTTCGAATTCAGTTACTGAATCTTTGAGATCCCCCAATACTTTCTCAATAAGATCAGGATCTTTTTCTTCCTTAATAACTTCTTCGGTTGAACGTTTTACCTGTGAGGAAATATTTCTCATCTCATCACCTGAGCCGGCAATCCCCATTTCTCCTTCAAGTTCTTCAAGAAGAGCCAGGAGTTCCCTTTTCTTATCTTCATTTATAGCGTTTTCAAGTGTTAACTTATCTTTTATTTCCTGCAGAGTATTTTTCATGTAAAATGTGGTTTAAATTTATTCTTACAAATATACGCTTTTAATATAAACAATTACAGTACGCAGGGATATATTCCGGTGAACGAAAATTTAATCAAACATAATTCCCTTCTGGGGAAGTGGTGTCCGGCTTTGCTGGATGGGGTGTATGATAAAAAAAAGAGGCGTCTTGTTGAGACGCCTCTTGAATAAAAACTTTACAAAGCTATTTATTCTAACACATGAATATTCTTTTCAGCGCATATATCTTTCAATGCTTTCGGCCATATAGTAACACTTACTTCGCCTAAGTGAGCTTTCCTGAGCAGCAGCATCTGCAGCCTTGATTGTCCTATTCCGCCGCCGATACTAAGCGGCACTTCGTCATGCAGTACGGCGCTGTGGTACGGAGTTGAAACAAGATCAAGTTGTCCTGAGAGTTTCAGCTGCTCGCGAAGTGTTTCTGCGTTAACCCTGATTCCCATAGATGAAAGTTCATGTCTGCGTTTGGTCAAATGATTCCATACAAGTATATCTCCATTTATTCCGTGATATTCTTCACCATTCTTGCCGGTTGTCGGCGTTACCCAGTCATCATAATCAGCTGCGCGCATTTCATGCGGGTAGCCATCTTTTAATACCCAGCCAATACCTATTATGAATACTGCCGGATACTTCTGAAGAATCTGAGTTTCTCTCTGTTTCCTCGGCAGATCCGGGAACATTTCAAGAATTTCTTCTGCATGCAGGAATACAAGTTCCTCAGGTAAATTGGGGAATCTCGGATCTTTGAGCTGCGGGAACATTTCCTGTACATGTTTTTCAGCTCCAACAAAAACCTTCCATATTTTCTTAACTATCATTTTCAGGAAATCAAGATTGCGGTCTTTTGCCGTTATAACTCTTTCCCAATCCCACTGGTCAACATAACTTGAGTGGTCATGATCCAGAAAATAATCTTTCCTTACAGCGCGCATATCAGTGTTTATACCTTCACCCGGTTCAAGCCCGAATTGTCTTAAAGCGATCCTTTTCCACTTGGTAGCTGCCTGTACAACCTGAGCTTCCATTCGTTTGGGGAGTCCAAGTCCGCATGGGAATTCAACCGGTGTTCTCGAGCCGTCGCGGTCAAGATTATCATTCACACCGCTTTCTTTATCAACTATCAATGGCACCTGAACCATCATCAGGTTCAGTTCTTTGTTCAGGTTTTGTTCTATGTAACTTTTTACAGCGTAAATTGCTTTTTGTGTATCCTTTTTGTTGAGTATTGAAGAATAATTTTCAGGAAGTATTTTTGATACTTCGGGATAAGTACTGATACCCGGACCTGCAAGATCCGCTTTTTTATCTGACATCTTTAATTCTCCGTTTCATTTTAGTTGTAGGAATGTAAAACAAACACTTTACCTATTATACAAATTTATCCGTTTTACAGGTGTTTAAAAATGATATGGGTCAATAGTAAAAATGATATAAATCATAAAAAAACCGATCTATATCCTCAAAAAGGATACAAACCGGTTAATTTGCTCAAATCCTTGCAGCTGTTATACTGCGGTAAGTTCTTCTGTATTATACCGCAAGGCAAGCTTTTCCCTTAATAATTCAGTATGGTCAGCTATTAACGCAACTATTTCCTGGGGTATGACTCTATCAGTATTTATCACGAGGTCGTAAAAATGCGGGTCATTAAGGTCAACTCCAAAAAGTTTCTTCACATAATCATGACGTTTGCTGTCTTCTTTACGGATATATTCCTCCGCCTGTTTAAGCGAAAGCGAATATTCATCTACCATATGTTTAACCCGCTTCTGCAAAGAGCCTATCAGCCTTATATGCAGCCCGTTCCGGTGGTGCCTTGTGATATAAAATGCGCCCCTGCCAACAATGATCACATTTCCCATGTCAGCGAGTTTCAGGATCGATTTACTTAAATTGTGCGCCATTTCGCGCTTGGTAGGGTGAATGCCGAAAAGCTCTTCGAACATAGTTTGTATATCAGAAAACTTATCCTCCGGAAGAACTCCGTTCACATTCGTCAAATGGTAATCATCTACTACTCTCTTAACCAGGTCCTTATCATACAGGGTCCACGGGCATTCAATGGCTGATTGTTTGCCGCTAAGCTCTTCAAGCAGCGTTCCGGTTATCGCGGATTCCCCCGTGCCGGCTTCCCTGGAAATAGTAATGAAAGGCAGTATACCCGGATGGTATCCTTCGGTTTTGGTAAGCTCATTGCGTTTCAGCTGGCAGAAAAGGTAAGATTTGCTGAGGTCAACAAATTTGTTATATTCCATAACTTAATACCTCCTTTTCAGATGGTTGAGCAGGTTTATGCAGCTAAAAAAGCAGAGTTCACCTGCTAAACAAATATAACATATAACTCAAGCCGTACCAATGACTCTTATCAAACGGAATTATGACAAATATCTAAGAAGTTTGATTCCTGCCGGTTTGCGTTGAGTGACCCGTAGTCAGGCATGACCAATTACGGAGTGAAGCCTTTTAAATGCACGTCAGCACTAAAAATGAGCTAAAGAATCAAAAGAATATTTTCTTTGCTTTGGAAATTTCTTCCTGTATGAGATTGTAATTTGCGGGGTACTTTTCTTCTGTGAATACTTTTAACGCCTCATCAAAAGCTGCTATGGCTTTATGATAATTCTCGGTCTTATCTTCAAACTCAGCCAGCATCACAAAGGCTTTTCCCATAGCATATTTTACTTCTGCGAACTGTATTGGATATTTATCTTCAGTTCTGATCTTAATTGATTCCTCAAAAGCATCAATAGCGCGGTAAACAGCCTCAGGTGAGTTTTCAGTTTCACTCTTAAGTAAATAAACATCGCCAAGGTTATACATTGTGTTGGCATATTGTATTGGCACCTGCAGCGGATCCCTTACTTCAAGGGCTTCCTCAAATGCGCTGATGGCTCTATCAATATTGGGCTTCTTATCTTTTATAAGCGCAAGCATTGAATATGCATTACCGATATTATTTTTTGTGAGCCCGTACTGAAGCGGCGCTTTTTCTTTGGACTGAATTTCAAGGACATCATTATAAGCTTCAATTGAACGCACCAGATTCCGTTCAGGCTCTTCTGTTTCAGAGAGACTTGCATATGTATTTGCAATATTGTTTTTTGTAAGAGCAAACAGCTTCGGATTTTCAGAGGGTACAATAACGCCAAGCGCCTTGCTGAACGATTCAATTGCCTTTTTGTAATTACCTGAGCTTTCTTTTACCGATGCGAGCATAAGGAACGCTCCCCCGCGGTTATTGTTTGTCCTCGCAAAATCCTGAGGATACCTCTGCTCATTAAAGACCTTCAGGGCCTCGTTATAAGCTTCAATCGCCGTCAAGCAGTTCTCTTCGGTGGATTCAACCTCAGCGAAAGCAGTATAAGTGTTTCCTATCCTGTTCTTGATCCTGGCATATTCCACAGGATTTGTATCTATGCTTATGGTTTTAAGAATTTCCTTAAAATACTCTATGGAGCGGGCGCAGTTAGCAAGGGTATCTTTCACTTTTGAAAGCGACCAGTATGCCTGCCCAAGGTAGTTTTGAGCTTTAACGAAATCATGGTTATTCACACTGATATCACTCTGCGCAAGTACTTTTTCAAAAGCTGAAATTACTATCTTCATATAGTCCGCGATCTGCGGGTCAATTATGCCAATATCATAAGCCCGTTCACCTATCATTTGCAATACTTCCGTGTTATCAGAAAAAACATTCAGCATACTTTCAAAAATTTCGATCTGTGGAATTTCCACCTCGGGTTTTACAACAAATTCAAGGTAAGCGTCTTCGGCCCATATCTTATTTCTGCGCGCAATTTTTGTGAACTCCTTATCCTCAAGGTTTTTGAACCAGCCTGTCCATTCAAAATCTCTGCCTTCAAGCTCAAAAAGCGTTGCCGCCTTTTTGATCCACTCCAGCCTGAATATGCTGTTCTCTTCATAGATCCCGCTTTTGTAAAGATACCTTAGTGAGCGTAGAATGGTTTTTTCGATGTTATCGCAATTATCAAAACGTCTTTCCATCTCGCTTAGCCGCATGAATATAGAACCAATAGTACCGTTGAACTTGACCGTATCCCATTTTAATCCCATTTTTTCCGCGATCATTCTGCCTTCATCTGCGGATATCTTTTCAAGCTCAATAATATCTTCACCGAAAATTATATCGATATCAAGGTTCTGCTCGATCATCTTGTTCTTCACTTTTTTGTATTCTCTTCCTGAGTGGCAGGTAGCGGCAATGGGTATTCCGCGCTCTTTAGCTTCACGGAAAAGGAGGTGAAAACTATCCTGCCTTTCAATGTAATACTGCAGATCATCTATGAAAATTCTTTTGGGTTTCCAGAACAGGAAATCTTTGGGGAAAAGAAACGCCGGCATCGGGACGCTTCGCGGAACGAGAACGTTGACGGGATCTTTAAGCTCTTTCAGTCCGTTATAAACCGCGCGGGTTTTACCGCTCAGCGGCGGGGCAATAATCAGCAGGTTTCGCCTGCGCTCAAGTGTGCGGAATATCTGGCTATCTATACTTCTTGAATAATAGTAATCACCAACAGGCCGTTCGCCAAGAAGATCTTTTGACCTGAGTTTTTTACTGTTCTTCCATATGACGGAGTAATAATTCCTGTATTCCTTCCGGAGCTTAATTATATAGCCCGCGGCGGGTGCCGCGATGGTGGCTATTATTCCCAAAATTGTCAGTAAAACTGTCAGATCCATCTCTCGGTAGTTTAGAATCATTGACACTGCAAAACTGAAAAGGATTTTCAGCCGCCGTGTTGAGCTTTTCTTTTTTCTATCTCTTCAACTATCATTGTGTAATGCGCTTCAGAGTAACCTTTGGCAGCGTCTGCCGCTTCAGTGAGCTGTTTCATTCCGCTATCTATATTTACACCATCACGCTTTCCGCCTGAAATCGCGGCAAGATCAAGTATTACGGAACCCAGCGTGTATCTTATTGTAGAATATGTCATCGGGTGTTTTTCTATTTCCGGCAGGGTTAAGGCTTCATCAAGAGCGTCTTTTGCCCGCAAAAGATTCATTTCTTCATTTTCAACTTCACTTAAGTATTTATATGTTTCACCAATGTTACACATGGTTTCGGTGTAATCAATCGGCATTTGCTCTTTATTCCTTATTTTGAGAGCTTCATCAAAGATCTCAAGAGCTTTAAGCAAATTTTCTTTCCTGTTGACGGCGCCCGCGAGAAGCATATACGCGTAACCCATATTGTTGAGAGTACCGCCCCTGTTCCTGGCTGATTTCCTTATTGCCTCTGAATTAAGGTATTCGTTATACAGTTTTATGGCTTCAAGAAGATTCTTTTCCTTTTCTTCGAATCCGGAGAGATACATAAATGTATTTGCAGTATTGAACTTTGTAAACGCGTCATTAGGCGGATATCCGGTTTTATCTCTTACCTTTCTCGCTTCGCTGAATGCCTCGAGAGAACGTTTGCAGTTTTCAACAGGGTCGCCTGATTCCGCTAGCAATCCGCATGCGCTGCCAAGATTATTATAGGTAATCGCAAGATCAAGAGGATTGGTTTCGATCGTAAAGATCTCAAGAGCCTCATTATACGATGAAATAGCGTTCCGGCAATTTGTTCCGATATCATCTACAAATGAGAGGAATCTGTAAGCATCACCGAGTTTCATTTTAATTCTGGCGTATTCATATGGGTCAGCATCCCTGGTGACGTGCACCAGCAATTCGTTGAAATAAGTAATGGCAAGCCTGGAATTTTCAAGTGTATCAAGTGATTGCGAAAGGTTAAAGTAAGCCTGCCCTAATGAGTACTTTACTTTTTTCAGCTGATTTATCTTATCAGTTCCGCTAAGCAGTTCAAGCTCTCTACTAAACGCGGAAATTGCCAGGTTCATGAATTCAAGGAACTGCGGGTCGTCTAAGGCGTAATCATAAATTGTTTCACCAACCAACTGAAGTACTTCCGGGTCATCTTTAAATGTTTCAATTGCAGTGTGAAATATATCAAGAAGCGGAGCCTCAGCTTCAGGCTTTACAACATGCTCCAGGTAAGCATCTTCAGCCCATATTTTTGCGCCGGGCAGCACTTTAAGGAATTCCTTCTCTTCCAGAGATTTCAGCCAGCCTGCCCATTCGAACTCCTTTGCGGAAAGCTCATGCCGCGCCGCGGCTTTTTTGATCCAATCGGTGCGCATAATGTTGTTATCATCGTATATACCGGAAAGATAAAGATTCCTCAAAACGCGCAATATTGTCTTTTCGATAATATCGCCGGTATCAAAGCGTCTTTCCATTTCGCTAAGCCTCATAAATATTGAGCCAATGGTACCGTTGAACTTTATGCTGTCCCACTTCATTCCAAGCTTTTCTGCGACCTGCTTGCCGGTATCTGCGGAAATCTTTTCAACTTCTGCAACCCCTGAGCCAAAAAGAATATCTATGTTCAGGTTCTGTTCAGTAAGCTTATTTTTTACCTTGGTAAACTCCTTGCCTGAGTGGCATGCGGCAATGATAGGCAGATTCTTCAATTGTGCCTGCCTGAACAGTAAATGATAGTTGTCCTGTTTTTCTATGTAATGCTGAAGGTCATCAATGAATATAACTTTGTTCTTTCTGAAGAAATAATCTGTAGGTATCTGAAATACAGGCATCGGCACGCTTCGCGGAATTAAGACGTAGTACTTTTTAGCGGCATTTTTGAAAGCATTGTAAACTGCCCGGGTTTTGCCGCTTAACGGCTGCCCGATAATCAGGATGTTCTGTTTAGATTCAATACGATTCAGAACGAGCTCATCCACATTACGCTTCATGTAAAAATCTTCGCATGGTCTTTCACCCAGTATTTCTTTGGGTGAAAGTTTGCGGGAACTCTTCCATATTACAGAATAGTAATTGTAGAGCTCCTTTCTCTTCCTGTAGAATGCCAGCAGAGATAACATTACAGAAAGAAAAAGCCCGATAAAAGAAAGCAGCAGACCTATTTCCATAAAACGAAGATCATATATATTTAACTGATAAAAATAATTTTAAACACAAACTGCTGCAGTTTATTATTTTTTTGGAGCGCGTACTTTTTTGTAATTTACACCGCGTTTTTGGTTGAATGCGCTGATGCCTTCTTTAACTTCACCGCTGAGGTTGTGCAATGAAAGCCAGTCGCGGGCGTGACCGATAGTAGTATGCCATGAAAGATCGCGCCAGAAGTTAAGCTGCTGTTTGGTATATCTCAGGCACTCCGGCAGCTTATTATACAGCTTCTTTGCCAGCAGGTCCACCGCAGCATCCAGTTTATCATAAGGTACAACCTGGTTAATGAGTCCCCATTCCAAAGCCTTTGCGGCGGGAATTTCTTCGCATAGGAATAATATCTCACGGGCGCGCCTATCGCCAACCATTATAGGCAGGAACTGGGTAGCACCCGCGGCAGCTACGCTGCCTCTTGCAGCGCCAACCTGCCTGATGTAAATATGATCTGCGGCTATTGCAAGATCGCAGCTTATATTAAGCTCATTACCGCCGCCAACTACTATACCATTAAGCCTCGCAATAGTTGGCTTGCCTACATTGCGCATCACTTCGTGAAGCTGGATGAATTCATACATCCATTTATAATAATCGTTTGGATTCCCAAGGAAATATTCCTGCTGTTCGTTCAGATCAGCTCCCGTTGAAAACGCCTGTTTACCGGCTCCCGTTAATATAATTACCGCAATATTATCATCCCATGATGCATCCTTAAACGCAGCCGTGAGTTCATGTATTGTGGTTAGATCAAGGCAGTTCAATACCTTTGCCCTGTTTATTGTGATTGTAGCCTTATAATCTTCCTTTTTGTAGATAATGTGCTTAAACTTAAAACTTTTGGGTGACTTGCCCGTATAAATATTCTTCTTTTTTATTGTCTTTGGCATATTAATATGTTAATTTTCCGTAAATTATTCATTATTGCAAATAGTTACAATTCAATAAATTGTGAAATAGAGGCATAGCGAGATAGTGACTTTTTGGCATCTTTTCGATTTTAATACCAAGGACAACTTATTGGCTATATCACTACTTCATTATTTCACTATTTCATTATTTGCCTATTTCACTATTTAGATATTTCATTATTTCACTTTTTAGATTAAGTTAGTGCACAAATGAAAGATATTTCTGTAATAATAGTAACGTGGAACAGCGCTGATGAAATTGTGAAGTGCGTAAATTCAGTAATTGAGGCTGCCGGAGATCTGAAAATTGAATTGATCGTTATTGATAATAATTCCTCTGATGATTCCTTTGAGGTAGTCAATAAAATCAGTTTCCCGGCCCTTAACGCCGTTAAGAATTCAGGGAACCTTGGTTACACTAAAGCGGTAAACCAGGGTATCAAATTATCACATGGCAAATATATCTTACTGCTGAATCCCGATACCATACTGAACAATAGCAGTATTAAGTTTATGTATGATTTTCTGGAAGCGAATCCTGCCTACGGCGCATGCGCGCCTTTGATGAAGAATCCTGATGGCAGCCTTCAGTATTCAGTGCGTAACTTCCCTACTTATTGGCGTATGTTCTGTGAATTCAGCCTGCTTGCGTATGTATTTCCCAAAACCAAACTGTTTGGCTCATGGAAAGCGAAGTATATGGATTATTCTGCTGAACAGGATATCCGGCAGCCTATGGCTGCGGCTTTTATGATCCGCGCTGAACTGCTGCGTAAAATTGATAATATGGATGAACGCTTCAGGATGTTCTTTAATGACGTTGACCTATGCAAGAAGATTTATGACGAAGGATCCGGGATAAGACTCCTTCCCTCTGCGGTTGTAATACACGAACACGGCGTTAGCATCAAAAAAGACAGGTCTAATATGATAAGAGTATGGAACGACGACTGTGTTAAATATTTTGAAAAACATTTCGGCGGCGGTTTACTGCTGTTGTGGCTTAAGATCAACCTTAAGATTTCAGGAATTATCCGTGTTTTTTGGGCTAAAAAATAACCCTTTTACCAGGAAAATAATCGCTGTAAATGCTTTATATTACAATATGTTAAACAACATACCATTTGGTAACATACCAACTGGTATCATACCACTTGGTATGTTAATATTTTATTGTTATATTTGCGTATGAATAGTCCATTCATATTCGGGAAAATAGCAAAGGGAAACAACTTTACAAACCGCGCGTTTGAGATGAAACGGTTAGTTGCCAACTTTGATGATAAGGTAAACACAATACTTATTTCACCAAGGAGGTGGGGTAAATCTTCGCTGGTAAATAAGTCGGCATCACTCTTTAAAAAAGAAAAGAACAAATATTCCGTTATGATTGATCTTTTTAACATCAGGGATGAAGCGCAGTTCTATTCTTACTTCGCCAAAAAGGTCATACAGGAAACATCATCCAAGCCAAGGGAATGGATGGATACGGCAATGTCATATTTAAAGAGGCTATCGCCCAAGGTATCTTTCCCGGTAAACATGACAAACGATTTTGAAATTACGTTTGAGCTGCGTGATAAAGCCGAGGATTTTGAGGATATATTAAATCTGCCTGAAAAAATTGCCAGGGCAAAGAAAATTGAAATTGCCGTATGCATTGATGAATTCCAGAACATCGCTAATTTTGATCAGCCCCTTTTATTCCAGAAAAGGCTGCGCGCTTCGTGGCAGAAACACCAGGAAACGGTGTATTGTTTATACGGCAGTCAAACCCACATGATGACAACACTTTTTGAGCGCAAAAGTATGCCGTTCTACAAGTTTGGTGATGTTATGTATTTAAGCAAAATAGATAGTACTTACTTAACAGAGTATATTGTAACACAGTTCAAAAATACCGGCAAAAAAATTGAACCTGATACAGCAAAAAAAATAACAGAAGAAGTACAGTGTCAGCCGTACTACACGCAGCAGCTTGCGCACATTGTATGGATAAATACTGATAAGGCGGTTACAAGTGAAATATTCGAAAGATCACTTACTGAGCTTATAGAACAGAACGCGCCTTTGTATATTAAAGATACTGAGTCCTTAAGCAACACGCAGATAAATTTCCTGAAAATGCTTATTGAAAGCGAAAGAAAAGATATTTATGCCAAAGAACTTATTCAAAGGTACCGGCTGGGAACCTCGGGAAATGTTACCAAGATACGCACTGTGCTGATAAATAAAGAAATTATCCATCTTGTTAATTCAAGGTATGAGCTGGTTGACCCCGTTTTCAGGCTTTGGTTAAAGAACATTTATTTCAAATCATAGTACATATAAGTATATTTGTGGGTATAAGTATATTTGTACATATAATAATATAATATGAAATTCAAAGTATCGTGCGCGCAGATATCACCCGTACTTGGTGATATTGAAAAAAATATCAAGTTACATTTAAAATATATTGATAGGGCCATCGCTAAAAGATCCGATATGGTTGTGTTTCCTGAGCTATCGCTCACGGGATATTCAGTTAAGGACCTGAATCTTGAGCTGGCTTTAAATCCATACACAAGCAAACTGCTTGAGCCGCTCAGGCAGAGATCGAAGAAAATTTCAATTGTATGCGGGGGAATTGAAGAAGATGATAACTTCGGCATATTCAATTCCGCGTTTTACTTTGAAGCAGGCAAGCTGCAGTTCACGCATAAAAAAGTTTACCCGCCTGATTACGGCATGTTCGAAGAGATACGCTACTTTTCCCGCGGCAAGCAGGCTGAAGTACATGATACAAAATTCGGCAAACTGGGTGTATTGGTCTGCGAGGACTTGTGGCACATCTCATTACCATTATTGCAGGCACTAAAGGGCGCAAAAGTGATAATTGGAATTGCGGTATCGCCTACAAGACTTGCGCTGAATTCAAAAAGTAAAATTCTCAAGAATTACGAAGTAAATTCCGAGCAGCATAAGGCGTATGCAAGGCTGCTTTCATTATATCTGGTGTTCTGCAATCGTGTGGGATATGAAGACGGTGTGAATTTCTGGGGCGGCAGCGAAATTGTTGATCCGTTCGGCACGGTTGATAAGGTCGCCAAATTCTTCGATGAAGATCTAATTACATCAGAAATAAATATGAATTCCGTTAAACGCGCCCGTCAACTGGCAAGACATTTCCTTGATGAGGATGTGAATTTTTTGAGGAATGAAGTTAGCATTCTGCATGAGGGGTTGAGTAAGCTATAAGTTTATCCAAGTGGCTGCAGCCCCTTGTTCATGGTTATTCTTTACTACATCTTCATCTTTAAAAATCCCGCAGGATATGAAATTTTTCGCTATTTTCCTTACTTATTAAATATCAATAAATTATGTAAAAACTTTGCGTGAAAAGAGCTTAAAAAATATAACTTTTCACGGTAAGTTGCTTTACGTAAATCACTTCAGCATCTTCTTCAAAAATCCTGCGGTAAAGGAATTTTTACTCTTGGCTACTTCTTCGGGAGTACCTTTTGCAACAACTTCGCCGCCCTTGTTCCCGCTATCTGGACCGATATCAATTATATAATCTGCGCACTTTATAACCTCAAGATTATGTTCAACAACTACAACTGAATTCCCTTTTGCTATAAGCTCATTAAAACACTTCAGCAGCTTTGAAATATCATACAGGTGTAAACCTGTGGTGGGTTCATCAAAGATAAACAGGGTCTTTTCGCCCGCTGTTTGGAATGAAAGGTGGAACGCCAGCTTTATTCTCTGCGCTTCGCCGCCGGAAAGTGTTGTGGCAGATTGCCCGAGCCTTAAGTAACCAAGCCCCACTTCATCAAGTATTTTAAGTTTCGCGGTGATGCGCGGGAATTCCTTAAAGAAAGCGATCGCTTCATTAATACTTAACTGCAGCACATCGCTTATATTTTTTCCTTTATACTCAGCTTCAAGTATTTCACTTTTATACCGCTTACCTTTGCAAACATCACACTCAAGATATATATCTGCCATGAACTGCATGGCGATTTTTATCACACCCGAGCCTTCACAGGTTTCGCATCTTCCGCCGGGCACATTGAAAGAAAAATTGCCCGCTGAAAATCCGCGCAGCTTGCTTGCCGGCAAATTGCCGTAAACATCCCTGATAAGATCGAAGATCTTCATGTATGTTACCGGATTTGAGCGCGGCGAACGCCCGATGGGCGTTTGGTCAACCAGCTCAATTGCGTTAATGTGCTGGTGTCCCGTAATTTCACGGTACTGCCCTATCTTATCATTGTAAATGCCTTCAAGCCGTTTTTTTATCGCGCCGTAAAGTATATCGCTTATCAAGGTTGATTTACCCGAACCGCTGACGCCGGTTATACAGGTAAACACTCCCAGCGGGATATCAACATTCAGATCCTTTAAATTATTTTCAGATGCGCCGCGAATGGAAATTACATGACCGTTCACTGCCCTTCTTCTTGCAGGCAGATCTATTTTCATTTTACCCGTTAGGTATTTTGCGGTGAGTGATTCCTTTGATTTTGCAATATCTTTAATATCGCCTGCATAAACAACTTCGCCGCCAAGCTCTCCCGCTTTTGGACCGATATCTATCATATAGTCGCTGGAATTTATCATATCCGGGTCATGTTCTACAACAATAACGGAATTCCCGATATCACGCAGTGATTTCAGGATCCGTATCAGCCTGTCATTATCACGGGGATGCAGACCCACGCTTGGCTCATCAAGCACATAAATAGAGCCAACAAGCGAAGAACCGAGAGAAGTTGCGAGATTTATCCTCTGGCTTTCCCCGCCGGAAAGCGTACTGGTAAGCCTATCCATTGTTAAATAGCCCAATCCTACCTCATAAAGGTATTTTAATCTGCTTTTTATTTCTTCAAGTATTCTTCCCGCAATTTCAGCCTGCATCTTATCAAGCTTTACATCATTAAAGAAAAAATACAGCTCCTCGATGTTACTTTGCACAAGATCCTTAATGGTTTTACCGGCTACTTTTACGTACAGCGCTTCCCTGCGAAGCCTTGAGCCTTCACACTCAGTACACTTCGTGTACGCGCGGTAGCGGCTGAGCAGTACGCGGTAGTGTATTTTATAGGCGGCTTCGCGCTCTACCATCCTGAAAAATTTGTTAACGCCTATGTACTCGCCCATCCCTTTATAGACCTTTTCAACTTCTTCTTTGGTAAGATCTTTGAACGGAACGTGAACGCGCAGATCATTTTTTTTGCCTTCAAAGATAAGATCGCTTAAATGTTTGCTGTGTTTGGGGGTCGAAAACGGATGGATCGCATTCTGGAAGATCGATTTATTTCTATCAGGTACAATTAAATTCTCATCTATATCAATTGTCTCACCAAAGCCCTGGCATTTGGGGCAAGCGCCAATGGGATTATTGAACGAGAACATTAGCGGCTCAGGTTCTTCGAACCTTATGCCATCGGCTTCAAGGTGCATATTGAATGGAGTTATATCATATTCACCATTTGCGAGGGGAATGTTCTCCCCCTCTCCTTTTAGGAGAGGGGGCTGGGGGGTGAGGTTACTTTCTGTCATCAAAAACAAATACCCGTCGCCTTCAACGTACGCCTGCTCTAAGGAGCCGGCAATGCGCTGGATCTGCTCTTCATCGGATTTGTTTAGCACAAGTCTATCGACCACAACCTTGATCTCACTCAGCTTCAGTTTCTTTTCATCGTATCCCTGGTTAAGATCGATAATCTTTTTGCCGTCGAATATTCTGATGAATCCTTTTTGTATGAGGTTTTCAATTTCCTGCTTAACCGATTTCTTTTCGTGCGTATGCACGGGAAATAATATATACAGTCTAATTCTATCTTGCAAAGAATTTATGTACTTCAGGATACCTTCAATGGTATCGCGCTGTACTTCTTTCCCGCTAACGGGACTGTATGTCTTTCCCGCTCTTGCGAAAAGCAACCGCAGGTAATCGTAAATCTCGGTTGATGTGCCGACTGTGCTTCTTGGGTTGCGTGATGAGGTTTTAACCTCGATTGCCATTGAGGGAGCGAGTCCGGTTATGGAATCAACATCGGGTTTATTTATACGCTCAAGGAACTGCCTGGCGTAAGATGACATACTTTCAATGTACCTGCGCTGGCCTTCGGCGTAGATGGTATCGAACACAAGGGATGTTTTGCCTGAACCGCTTAAGCCCGTCACAACAACAAATTTATTATGCGGAATATCAACGCTAATATTCTTAAGATTATTTACGCGCGCGCCTTTGACTTCAATGTGATCCTGTTTAGTATCGTTCTTCTGCAGGCGGGAGCCTGTTTGTTTTACTGTACTTTTTTTACCGGCTTTTGAAGCAGTTTTCTTAACCGGTTTTTCGGGTTTTGTTATGGCTTTTCTTGGCATTTGGATTTTTATAAATCCCGTGCAAACGGGAATCTCTGGCTTGAATATTCATAAAACACCAATTTTATTGATGTTTCTGCTAACGCATCATAGCTCTGCTATTGTGCATTTAAAATTGATTTAACTCCAAAAATCGTGATAAATTTAAGAATATAAAATGAAGAAAATAGGGGTTAACGCCTTATATTACTCGGAATACGTAATATAACAGAACCAAAAGCTCTGCTTTTTTATTTGCATAAACTAACACTTATAATTAATTTACAGTGAAACGCTTTTCACCATACCGGCGGTAAAGAAATCGCAATTTACAGCGGCAACTCATTGGATCAATGGAATTTATTCGGCAATGACCAGGTTGGCGAAATAAAAGCAAATAATGATAGGCGTATTTGCCTTCTCCGAGGGAGTCCCTGCGGGAAAGGATCATTTAGGCACTATTAGAGTTGTACTTGATTCTAACAACTCCATAATAGCAGCAAATGATTATGACGCGTGCCTGACTTATACAGCGAAGCTGTAGAAGTGGGGGTATCCATTAGAAAACCGTTCTTTCTCATCAATAAGCTTTATTGGTAAATATCAGTTTATGGCAACGCCACTCCTTCGGAGCCGGCAAGGAGCGCGATAAAGAAAGCGGGCTCGGTGATAATGACGGATATGATTACTTTGGGGCAAGGTATTATGATAGCAGAATTGGTAGATGGGGACAAACTGAACCATTGTTTGATAAATATGTAGAAGTATCTTCATATTGTTATAGTTTATGTAATCCTTTAAGATTAATAGATGGTAATGGTCTAAGTCCTTCTGATTTAGTAGCACATGGTTCCAAGGATAATAAAGATAAATATTTTAGCTTACTTCAAGAATCTGCACCAAATCTAAATTTAACTATGGACAAAGCAGGTAATATAACGGTAGATAAACTGAATTCAAATATCTTGAATCCCCACGAAGGGTTTATATTGACAGCTATCCTAAATCCTGATGTGGTGACGGATATAATTATTACTGATGAGAATTCATATAAATCTCAAGATGGTAGTACTCAATTTTTGGGTGCAGGAAATTACGATGGCAGCTTCATAAGTAATGACGGGAAAATTCATGCACAACAATTTATAAATTTAAAGCATACAGAAACATATGCTGGGTTAGCTGAAGAAAAAGCTTCAAAATCCATTGCTCATGAGACTGTAGAAGCATATTATGGTGGTTCTTTTTATCCAAATACACAGTATGGAGAAAGTTATATTCCTTCTCATGAATTCACACTTTCTATTTTACCAGATAAATATGTAGTAAAAACTGGTCCATACAACAATTCGATGTATATGCAAAGAAAGGATGATTCGAAAAAAATCAAAAAAATATATGATTTTTAATAAACTGAAAAAAAATAATTAAAATGTTTAATAAAAACTTATTTAAGTTATCTATAAATCTTTATTTGAGTATTATCTTTATAGGTTGTATTGGTTCTACGAAAGATATTGAAGAAGATTTTCTAATTTTGAGTATCGATAGAATTTCTTTTTCAAATTATGTATTGTTTGAATTAAAAGATCAAAAAACTGGTTCATATAAATACGCAATATCTGATAAAGCATTTAATTTAGATACTTTAAAACAACATACTAAATTAGAGATTGATGAATCATATAGTTTTAATTTATATAAACTTAATACACCTGTCATTATGAAGGCTAGAACAATATCTTTTTATTATAAACACGGAACGCAAATATGGGAAGATGATACTGCTCGTGTTGATATATATAAAATAGAAAATGTTAAAGACCTATATTTGTTATCTAAATGACTTCTTAACAAAAAAGCAGAGCCTAAAAAGCTCTGCTTTTTTATTTGCATAAACTATCTCTTATAATTAATTTACGTAATTGTTCTTTAATTTCAACCTTCTCCTTAGGTCTGAAGGACTTCGTTGGAGAGTCCCTTTGGGAAAGGGTTCGGCTATGGGTATTATACCGCTTTTCATGGTGTGCATTGACTGTGCCAATGCATGCGTCAACCATGCCTAAGGCAGGCACAGTTTCTGCAAATGCAGACAGGGATGCAATCCGGCGAGAATCTGACTACGAAACCAGAAAAACGCAGAATTTGCTTTGACATTAGTTCGGATCCTGGTTTTGCCGGGCTTTACAACGTGAAAAAATAGCGGTAAATCCATAAAAAACTGTAAAATTCCCCTTATTTTCCTGCCTTGAAAATTACATGACAAAAACCTATATTAGTAGCTAAAATTTAACATAATTTAATGAGCACAAAAGCACACAAGTATTACGAAACGACTTTTATAGTTGACTCGATCTTAGAAGACGAAAGAGTTGATGCGATTGTCAACAAATATGCGGCCTTCTTCAAAAAAAATGAAGGAGAAGTATTAAAAACCGAAAAATGGGGCAGAAGGAAACTTGCGTATCCCATAAAAAAGAAACCCACTGGTTCCTATGTATCCATAGAATTTACAGCAGATCCATCCGTAATTGCTAAGCTTGAAAGAGCATACCACCTGGATGATGATATCCTCAGATTTTTAACGGTTTCTTTCGATAAAAAGACACTTGATGAACGTAACGCTTACCTCATCAAAAAAGAGCAGATCATGAAGGAAAGGGAAGCTGCAGCGCAGCAGTTACAGCAGCAGCAGTCAGCCGAAGCAGACACGGTTGCAGAAGCTAAGACCACTGAATAAACAAGTTTAGTCAACAATTAACATTTAACCGAAACCATCGGAGGAACAAATGGCTGATTTAAAGATGCCCGAACTAAATTCGGTAATAATTGCAGGGAACCTTACCAAGGACCCTATATTCAGACAGACAACAAACGGCACACCGGTAGTTAATTTTTCAGTAGCTTCAAACAGAAGATACCGAGACAGCAAAGATGAATGGCAGGAAGATGTTTGCTACGTTGGAATTGTTGCATGGAATAAACTTGCCGAAAGCTGCAGAGATAAACTCAAAAAAGGCAATGCGTGTTTGGTCGAAGGTGAATTGCAGTCAAGGACATTTAAGACCGAAAAAGGCGACAGTAAAACCATTGTTGAAATTAAAGCCAGAAGAATTCAATTTTTGAATAAAAAGGGTTCGGGTCATGGAGATCACCATGATGAACCTACAACTTTTGAAGACGATTCATTCGAAAAGCATTTATCCCCTGAGGATACTGCTCTTCTTGGCGACTCATCCGCGCCAACCAGTTAAGAATTTATAAACTCAAGCAGGCATCGAAGCTGATGTCTGCATTTTTTCTGATAAATATCAAATGAAAATAATACTAAAACAAGATCACGACAATTTAGGTAAAACCGGTGAAGTAGTTAACGTAAAAGACGGCTTTGCGATGAATTACCTTATCCCGAACGGTGTTGCTATGAAAGCAAATGCCAGCAACATGAAGGTCCTGGACGAGATAAAAAAGCAGCAGGCAAAGAAACTTGAAAAAGTGATCGCCGAATCGCAGAAACTTGCCGGCGAACTCTCAGGCGTTCAGCTTGAAATAAAAGCAAAAGCAGCCGATGAAATTAAGCTTTTCGGTTCCGTAACCAATGGTACCATTGCAGAAGCACTTATTCATAAAGGTTACACTATAGATAAAAGAAACATATTGCTGGAGGAGCCTATCAAAGAAATAGGTTCACGAACCGTTGATATAAAGCTTGCAGGAAACGTTATGGCGCAAATAAACGTTTCAGTTGTAAAAGACGAAGCTTAAAGCTTTGTGAAGCGTAAGGCTTTGTAGAGCGTAAAGCTTCGTGAAGCTTAAAAATGTATTACAAGCCCGGTTTACACGATCCGGGCTGCGATTCACAGCTCAATCGTTTCTTTAGGAGCAAAAATAAATAATGGAAAAAACCGTTGAGGTTTTGAAAAGCGCAACCGTAAGGTTCGCGGGTGATTCCGGCGACGGAATGCAGATCGTCGGATCAAGATTCACAGAAACATCAGCTTTTTTTGGCAACGACCTAAGCACTTTCCCTGACTATCCTGCGGAAATAAGAGCCCCGGCAGGTACTTTATTCGGTGTAAGCGGATTTCAGATACAGTTTTCCAGCCAGGATGTATATTCACCCGGCGATGAACCTGATGTACTTGTTGCAATGAACCCGGCAGCGTTAAAGGTCAATTTAAAAGATCTTAAACCTCACGGTACTATTATTGCCAACGAAGATGCATTCATAGAAAAAAATCTTAACCTGGCCGGATACAAATCCAATCCCCTTGAAGATGATACACTAGCCGGATACAAACTGATCAAAGTTCCCATAACAAGAGCTACCAATAACGCCGTCCAGGAGCTTGGTTTAACCGCCAAAGACGCCAACCGGTGCAAAAATTTCTACGCTCTTGGTATCACATACTGGTTGTATGACAGGCCTCTGGATATTACCATGCACTGGCTTGAAAGTAAATTCAGCAAAACCCCGGTAATAGCTGAAGCAAATATAAAAGCTCTGAAAGCAGGCTATTATTTCGGAGAAACTGCCGAGATATTTACAACCAGGTACAAAGTAGCACCGGCTAAACTTCCTAAAGGCATTTACAGAAATATTACAGGCAATCATGCCGCGGCACTTGGAATTCTGGCAGCATCGCTTAAAAGCGGTTTGCCGCTCTTCCTGGGGTCATATCCTATTACTCCCGCCAGCGATATACTTCACGATCTTTCAAGCTTCAAGAACTTCGGAGTGAAAACATTCCAGGCCGAAGATGAGATCGCTGCAATATGCGCCTCTATCGGAGCGGCCTTTGGCGGATCGCTTGCTTTCACAAGCACAAGCGGACCGGGTATGGCACTTAAACAGGAAGCCATTGGACTTGCGGTAATGGTCGAACTGCCTTTGGTTATTGCGAATATACAAAGAGGCGGTCCTTCAACGGGTCTGCCTACTAAAACCGAACAGGCTGACCTGTTCCAGGCGATACTCGGCAGAAACGGCGAATGCCCTGTTCCGGTTGTCGCGGCATCATCACCTGCTGATTGCTTTATGATGATGTTTGAAGCTGCAAGGATAGCATGCAAATTCATGACACCGGTAATATTCCTCTCTGACGGCTACCTGGCAAACGGCGCGGAGCCGTGGAGGATTCCGCATGAAACTGAACTGCCAATCATTGAAGGCGAATTCAGAACAGAGAAAGAGGGATATTTCCCGTATATGAGAGATGAATTCCTCGCCCGTCCATGGGTAAAACCCGGAACTCCGGGCATGGAGCACAGGATAGGCGGACTTGAAAAACAGCACATAACCGGAAATGTCAGTTACGATACTGCAAACCATGAATTCATGGTGAAGCTGAGAGCTGAAAAAGTTAAAAATATAGAAAATCATATACCGCTGGCAGAAGTTGAAGGCGACCAGGAGGGTGAGCTTCTTATTATCGGCTGGGGAAGCACTTACGGCTCAATCACATCAGCACGTGAAAGACTTCTCGCAAAGGGGTACAAAGTATCAAGGGTACACCTTAAATATCTTAACCCAATGCCAAGGAATCTTGGTGATATACTCAACAGGTTCAGGAAAGTACTTGTACCTGAACTGAATCTCGGGCAGTTAAGCATGCTGCTGAGAGCAAACTACCTTAAAGATGTAATTGGATTTAACAAAGTTCAGGGCCTGCCTTTTAAAGCCAGTGAACTTGAGAAAAAAGTTATTGAATTGTTAACTGAAAAATAATATGGAAACAGAAACAACCACAAACGGAACAATTGAAGCTGCGGCGAAGCCCAAATTAACAGCCAAAGATTTCGCCTCTGACCAGGACGTAAGATGGTGTCCGGGCTGCGGAGACTATTCAATCCTCGCACAGGTGCAGCGTGTTATGCCTTCCTTCAATTTGCCCAAAGAAAAAACCGTGTTTGTCGCGGGAATAGGATGCTCAAGCCGTTTCCCCTATTACATGGATACTTACGGTTTCCACGGAATTCACGGAAGAGCTTCATCAATAGCTTCAGGGCTAAAAATGGCCAGACCCGATCTTGATGTATGGGTCACTTCCGGAGACGGCGACCTGTTAAGTATAGGCGGTAATCACTTTATACACACTTTAAGAAGAAACCTTGATTTGGTAATAATGATGTTCAACAACAAAATATACGGTTTAACCAAAGGACAGTATTCACCTACTTCTGAACACGGGAAAGTTACCAAATCTTCACCATTCGGAACGCTTGAAGAGCCCTTCAATCCGTTAACTCTTGCATTAGGTTCAGGCGGGTCATTTGTCGCAAGGACTATGGACCGTGACCCGAAACATATGCAGGATATAATTGCTAAAGGCAAAGGACATAAGGGAACCGCGTTCATTGAGATATTTCAGAACTGTAATATCTATAATGACGGCGCGCATGAACTCTACACAGAAAAGGATACCAAGCCCGATCATACCATATATGTTGAAAACGGCAAGCCTCTGCTTTTTGGCGCAAAGAAAGATAAAGGCATTAAGCTGAACGGATTCAGACCTGAAATTATTAACATTAACGATGGGGTCCATTCGATAAACGATGTAATAGTGTATGATGAAACTTCCAAAGAGCTGGCAATGATAGTTGCGCAGCTTTGTGATTTCGAAGACTTCCCCGTTCCATTCGGTGTATTATACAAGGTACAAAAACCGGTGTACGAGGAACAGATGGAAGAACAGATAACAGACTCGATTGAAAAGCTTGGAAAAGGCAGCCTTGAAAAATTGCTTTTTGCAGGCAATACATGGGAGATCAAATAGATTACAGATTTAGGATCAAAGATCGCAAATTATAGGCATCCGGATACCGGGTGCCTTTTTTGTTTTTGAGATGTTAACTATCATTCCGGCATTCAGGGCACAAAAAAAGCTATCCAGTTAACTGGATAGCTTTTAGATCATAAGTCATACAGACTTTTGAAGTGATTCAACTTTACTTCACCTGCATGCTCTGTTTCATCTTTCCGCGAATTATCAGCCGCTCGCCCACAAAATAAACTACAGCAACAAGTACAACAACAAGTATAACGTTTATTGAGCCTGAGCTCAGCGAAACCCCAAAGAACGAGAGCGCTTCAGCAAAGAAGCCCTGTACATAATAGAACGCAGTTTCAATCCATGTGTTTGAGCGCTGCATTGTATCAAATGCTACGCCGGTGGATTCCTCTGTATTCACGGCGGCTGTTTTAGATATTATACCCAGCGCGAAAGTGAAAGCCAGCATAAGGAAGCTGAAAGAGCCTATGATATATTTTACAACACGGTCACTCTTCTTTTCTTCCATTAACGCCTTGTTTTCAGCGGTAATGCGTTTCATGAGGTGCGAAGTGAAATCACCCGATGCCTGCTTGAGCGAACTCTTGCGAAGCTTCGCATCTATTATTTCATCTATGAATTTATTTTTATCTCTCATTGTAAAATCTGCTTTAAACTTTTGATTAAATCAGCTCTAATATTTCAGTTTCAGAATACTTCTTCATTAACACTTCTTTCAGCTTATCTTTCGCCCGGAATATCCTGTTTTTTACAGTCCCTAAAGGCAGCTTCAGGGTTTCTGCTATTTCATCGTGCGAAAGATCGTTAATGTAGAACAGGGTGAGTATTGTAGAGTATTTTTCCGGAATTTCCTCAAGGAACCCGTTAACTACATCCTGCATCTGGTTATCAAGTGTACTTCTATCTGCCTGGTAAATGCTGCTTATTTGGTAATTACCGGTATCTATCTTCATTTCAAATGCCGTGATATCGGTTACTTCGCCATCATCATTTCTGCGTGTATCATCAATGTTAATAAGATTGAAATTTTTAGCTTTATGTTTCTTGTAAAAATCTATTGAAGTATTATAAACTATCCTGTAGAAATAAGTTGAAAACTTTGAGCGTTCTTCGAACTGTTTATCCGCGATTGCTCTGAATGTCTTTATGAAAGCTTCCTGCAGCGCGTCTTCTGCATCTTCAGAGTTCTTCAGTATTCTCATTGCCAGCGTCATGGCTTTATCTTTGTACCTGGTTACGATCTCTTCAAACTCATCGATCTTCCCGGCCTGGATCTTCCTGATTATGTTAAGCTCCAGATCATTCATACATGATTCTACCTGTTCTTTTGACACCGGTTTTCTATTTTCACTAAATATAAACAAAAATGTTTTAACTTATTATTTACTAACTGTTAGATACCGTTATTTCCTGGTAGAATCAGCGTTTTTTGGTGCCATAGGTGTGTTACCTTTTAACTGGCTTTGTGTATCATTCCCGGTTTTCAGCCCGGAATCTTTACTTTGATCGTCATCAGAATTCTCTACATCAATAGAAGGACCATCATTATCATTAAAATCTATTTTGAACTCATTTGAATCGTCTTTCTTAGGAAGTATCTTACTTGCGTCAAGCGAAATGCTGCCGTTTGTGCTTTCAACCCTTATTGTGCTGCCGCCTTTACCAAGAATGCCGCTTAACGTACGTTTTTCTGAGTTAATATCCGTAAAAGTAAGATCTTTGAACTTAACTCTGCCATGAACTGTTGACGCGCTTACATCTGCGTCAACATTCTTGAGCCCGCCTATTTTTACATCTCCGTTAACAATACTTATTCTTATTCCGGCGGTCAATGAATCAACATTACATAACACAGAACCATTTACGCCGTCAACATCAATAATACCCCGGCAGTTGAAGATGTTAACTTTACCGTTTACTGTTTCCGCTCTTACATCGTTGTTTATCCTGGTGATGGTAGTAGATCCGTTTACGGTTTCTGTGTGAACCTTCATGTTAGCGGGTATTTTGAGTGTGTAGTTCACTTCCGCGTTGTTGCTCTTCCTGAACATTCCGCTTGATGTGTTATTGATCTCTGTTTCAATTTTTATCTCTTTTGTTGTTGTATCAATTTTGATCTTCACGTTCTCGATCGCTCTATCCTGCTCATCGTGCTTAACATCCGCTATCACTTCGGCGTCAATGCTTATTATGCCTGTGGTATCGCCGCTGTTTGAAATATTTATTTTGCCGTTGATATTTTCTATGTGAATAGAAGTTTTACCGTTCCCGTTAAGAGTATATTTTACGTTTTCCTTCTTTTCAACTCTTTTCTTCAACAGGCTGCAGCCGTTGAACCCTATAAGCATAGAACCCATTACTGCAGCTATTATTATGTTTTTAATATTCATTTTCTTTGAAGTTTATAAATTTATTCTATTCTCAATCAGCTTATTAATTCTGACTTGAGTTCTGCTGAACCAATGCGTCCTTTTTGATCTTTGAACTTGCGACAAAGTAGTAGATGATAAATCCAAGACCGCCAAACACCAATACCATTACACCGGTGAGTTCATCTTTGAAACCTGCTTCATCAAGCAGAATTCCGAAGAAGAGGCCTATGCCTATCATTGATAGCAGTATCCCCCATTTAAGCGAACTTAATGGATTTTTGGGTCTTCTTTCCTTTTCGCGGAAGTAATCTCTGGCTTCCTGCGGCGTCAACCCCATATCCATAAGCTTAGTGCGCTCCTTATGTTTTATGTACAGAAACCAGAAAATCAACGCACCCGGGATCCCGAATGTAAATATTATGGCTATTATTGGTATAAATGCTTCTGCTACGGTATTCATTTTAAGTCTCCTTTGAATTGCCATGCCACTTTATGGCGTTTTTTGGCGATTTTATATTATTTTTTACGTTTTTCCTCATTAAAGATATCTGTTTATTATGACTTGGAACGCAGGGCGAAGGTTGCAAAGTATTCTTAAGAGTTAGGCATATAAATTACTGATTTTGTGCTTCTTGTGAAAATTTTTCAATTTCTTGCTCATTCCAGAGGATACTCGTGCCACGAAATCGGTATAATTTATGATCTTAGTTCACCAAAGTATTCTTAGTTCTCCAGGCTGTTGGGGGTTAATATTCGTGGCACGAGCACTCTCTAAAACCCACTCACTCATTCAACTACTCACCTACTCACCCACTCACCTACTCACCTACTCATCTCAATTCACCATTTCACAATTTAGCTATTTCACTATTTGTATCCGTTCCTCTTCCGAAGAAGGCAAAATACAATGTGCCAAGTACTCCAAATCCTGTTGCTAAGAATAGATTAAGCTCAGGTGAGACTTTCCAAAGTACTCCGCCAAGGAAACCTGCAAAGGCTACAATACCATCGCGGATGAAATAATACATTCCAAAGCTTCGCGCTTCTGTCCCCTTTTTTGAAAGCTCAAGTATGAGCGCTTTTCTGGTTGGCTCACCGAATTCTTTAAGTCCCCTTATAAAAAACGCCACTGCAAGCAAACCGAATGAATTACTGAAATACAACATAAACGGAAATATCGTAAAGAAGATAAAAGTGATCACAATGAACGGTTTTTTCTCAAGTTTATCTGAATAGTTTGCAACAGGAATGAATATCAACGCTGATGTTACCATTTCAATTGCTGTTAAATAGCCAAACTCACTTGCAGAAATTTTCACAACATTAAGACACCAAATTACTACAAATACATAAGGAATCTGCTCGCAAAATCTTACCAAAATATCTGAAACGAGCAGGTTCTTTAATTTCTTATCGAATGTCTTCCATAGCTGCAGAGGCTTTATCTTTTCAGGTTTTGTTTCCTGTTCATCAGTTGTGAGTTTATTAATGAAAATCATACCAATCAGTGACAGAGCAATTGAAATACCGAATGCGATCTTTATTCCAATCAACAATCCATAAGAAACTATCAGGTATCCTCCAATTATGGGTCCCAATGCCATAGGCACACGGCGTATGAGTGAATGCATTGAAATACCCATCACGGTTTTACCCCTGCCTAAGGTTTTGGTTATCAGGCTCATTGAGCCCGGCAAGGCGACATTTGACCACCCGAAAAAGAACAACATACCAACGAATACAGCTATCCAGCTGTTGAAAGCTATGGCAATTATGTAACCAACAATTGCCATTACGCTGAAAACCATGAACGCTCTGCGATTACCCAAATGATCAGCAATATAGCCGCCGGGCAAAGCCCAGATAGCGCCCAGGAAATTCTGCAGGAAACCGAATGCACCGATGATAAGTATAGATGCACCAAGCCCATCCAGATATTTCGGTATGAAACGCTCCCACATCTTTTCGCCCGTGTACATAAGCACGGTTAAACCCAGCATCAGGATAATGTTGCGCTTCAGTCCGAGGTATTGCCCGGCTTTTGATAATGAATTATTCACTCTCCAAAAATAGCTAACACAACAATAAAAAAGGGCTGAAAATTCAGCCCTTTACTGTAAACTATCAATTGTCAAATATCAACTAAGCTGTTTCTTCTGCGTAGCTTTCTATGGGTTCACAAGAACACATGAAGTTCCTGTCACCATATGCGTCATCAACTCTGGCAACTGCCGGCCAGAACTTATTTTCTTTTAAGCCCATGGTTGGATACGCGGCTTTTTCACGGGAATATTTGTGATTCCAGCTATCTGATGCAATTTCATATGCTGTATGCGGTGCATTTTTTAATACGTTATCAGTTTTGTCAGCGTAGCCGGATTCAATTTCATCTATTTCTTTTTTTATAGCAAGCATTGCATCACAGAAACGGTCAAGCTCGTACTTTGATTCAGATTCAGTAGGTTCAACCATAAGTGTACCGGCTACAGGGAAGGATACAGTCGGCGCGTGGAAACCATAATCCATCAGACGCTTTGCAATATCACCTACTTCAATACCGCATCTTTTAAACTCCCTCATATCAAATATCATTTCATGGGCAACTCTATCGCTTGCGCCTGTATAAAGCACTTTGTAATGATCTTTTAGCTTTGAAGCGATATAGTTCGCATTAAGTATAGCAGCCTTGGTTGCATCGGTCAGACCTTTGCCTCCCATCATCTTAATATAAGCGTAGCTTATGAGCAGAATGCTCGAGCTTCCCCATGGGGCTGCTGAAATTGCATGAATAGCGTTTTCACCGCCCGTTTTAACCACAACATGTCCCGGTAAAAACGGCGCTAAATGTTTTGCAACGGCTATTGGTCCCATTCCGGGTCCGCCGCCGCCATGCGGTATGCAGAAAGTTTTATGCAGATTAATATGGCAAACATCCGCGCCAATATAACCCGGGCTGGTAAGCCCGACCTGCGCATTCAGATTCGCGCCATCCATATAAACCTGTCCGCCGTTTGCATGAATAATTTCGCACACTTCTTTGATCTTCGTTTCAAAAACCCCATGTGTTGAAGGGTAAGTGACCATCAGCGCGGATAGATCATTCTTATATTGTTCGGCTTTAGCTTTCAGATCTTCAACATCAATATCTCCATGCTCCATAGTTTTAACCACAACCACTTTCATTCCCGCCATTACAGCGCTTGCGGGATTTGTACCATGCGCAGATGCGGGAATTATCACAACATTCCTGTGAGCGTTACCCTGTGATTTGTGGTACTCGCGGATAACCATCAATCCCGCGTACTCACCCTGCGCACCTGAATTTGGCTGCAGTGAAACTGCCGGCAGACCGGTAATTTCAGAAAGCGCGCTTTCGAGACCTTTGAATAACTCTGAGTATCCCTCTGCCTGTTCAACCGGTATAAATGGATGCAGCGTACCAAACTCCGGCCACGTTACGGGTATCATTTCTGTGGTAGCATTTAGCTTCATCGTGCATGAACCTAACGGTATCATTGACATATTCAGCGAGAGATCCTTGTTTTCCAGTCTCTTCATATAACGCAGCATTTCCGTTTCACTGTGATTAACATTGAATACAGGATTCTGAAGGAACTTTGTTGTACGTTTTAAATTTTCAGGAAGCGATGTTCCGTTTGATGATGAATCAGTGGCTTTGGCGCCAAAAATATTAAGTATCTCAATTACATCTTTTTCCGTCGTTGTCTCATCAAGAGATATCCCGATGAACGTCTCATCGAAGTATCTTACATTAATTTTTGCGGCTTCAAATTTCTTTTTCAGTTCTTCTGATTTTTCTTTTGAACCTGTATCAATTGAAAGGGTATCAAAGAAATATTTATTTTTCTGATTTACACCCGCCTTCTTAAGACCATTGTTAAGCATAGCAGTAAAATTATGAATTCTTTCTGCGATTGTTTTAATTCCGGCGGGGCCGTGATACACGGCGTACATTCCCGCCATAATCGCAAGCAATACCTGGGCAGTACATATATTACTTGTAGCTTTTTCCCTGCGGATATGCTGTTCACGTGTTTGCAGCGCCATTCTGTAAGCCCGGTTACCAAGTCTATCAATAGATACCCCGATAATCCTGCCCGGCATAATTCTGCGGAAATCATCTTTGCATGCAAAGTATGCCGCATGCGGTCCGCCATAGCCCATAGGAACGCCAAATCGCTGGGTAGAGCCCACTGCAATATCTGCGCCAAATTCACCCGGAGGTGTAAGGAGTACCAGGCTCATAATATCAGCTGCTGCTACGCAAAAAATGCCTTTAGCGTGGGCGCTTTCAAACAAAGCTTTATAATCGTTCACTTCGCCATTTGCCGCAGGGTACTGAACCATGATACCAAAAATATCTTCAGTAAGTTCAGCTTCACTGATATTACTTACCACCAGCTCAATACCAATTGGTTCAGTGCGAGTTCTTAAAACGTCAATAGTCTGTGCAAGGCACCGGTTTGAAACCAAAAATTTATTCGCTTTTTTCTTTTCAGGTTTTCTAGCGGCAAACAGCACGTGCATTGCCTCTGCGGCGGCTGTACCTTCATCAAGAAGTGAAGCGTTTGCAACCGGAAGTCCGGTGAGATCTATTACCATTGTCTGGTAATTGAGCAAAGCTTCAAGTCTGCCCTGGGAAATTTCCGCCTGGTAAGGCGTATATTGTGTGTACCAGCCGGGATTCTCCATGATGTTCCTTAGAATAACTGTTGGTGTGAATGTACCGTAATACCCGCTGCCTATATAGCTGCGGTACATTTTGTTTTTTGAAGCCATTTCATGCAGATGCTGCAACAATTCCTGTTCACTTAAGGCATCAGATAATTTCAATTCATTTTTTAACCTGATCGCAGGCGGTACGATCTGGTTCATCAGGTCATCAACCGAAGCTGCGCCGATCACATCAAGCATTTGTTTTACTTCATGCTCTGTGGGTCCAATGTGTCTGTTTACAAAAGTATGCATTATAATATTGGTATTACTACCGTAGAAGTTATTAATTTATTTATTATGAGCGAATCACTATACCTTCTTTTTTGATGCTTTCAATGAAGCCGCTGTAATCTTTGGTTCTATCCATTATAATTGGTTCAATTCTTGTATCCAGTTTTAATGTAATGGCGCCAAGCTTTTTGTAAATATCAAAGTAATCAAAATTGCTGTTCTTAACAATAATCGCTATATCTATATCACTCCATTTGTGATAATTACCTTTAGCATAGGAGCCAAACAATATGACATTTTCTGCAGAAATAATGTTCTTGATCTCTGCTGAAAATCTTTTGGCGATATTTAAAGCATACTTTTTATCCATTTATGAAATTGTATAGTATCTTTAAGCAGTTTTTTAGCTTTTGTTAAGTTCAGATTCTTCCCTATCATATTCTTGTAGGCGGGGTAACGGGCCTCGATATTTAAAGGCTGTAAAATATTAAGAAAGTCAATTTGAAATTCTTCCATCAGATCAATCAACCTGCATTCCTGGGCCAATAGTAGTAAATTATGCGTGAAAGGCGGCGTTTCATTGAATATGTTTGAGTATAAAGCTTTTAAGGATTTTTCAATTGTTGGATGGCACATAAACCCGACATACACATACCTTTTACCTTCAAGCATAACTTTTGCTGTTTTCAAATCGTACTCAGCAATTTCCAGCCAATAGGCAATTTTTTCGGATTTATTCATTCTAAATAAAAGGCTTTACATTGCGCCCTTTTTCTTTTTCTTTAATCCCATTTTTTCAATTACATCAAGGTTTTTCAGGGCATTACTGGCAGCTTCCTGTTCAGCAGTTTTTTTGGTTCTGCCTTTGCCTATACCAAGCGCACGCTGATTTATCTGAACTTCAACTGTAAACAGTTTGTTATGTTCAGGGCCTTCCTGGTTGATAACTTTATAGTCAGGTATGTAATCAGTGTTTGCCTGAGTGTATTCAAGCAGTTTGCTTTTGTAATTCTCATCAAACTGGTTCAGCCACTTAACATCAAGCTTCTTGAAGATCTGGTTATTGAGGAAATCCTTTGCGGCATCGTAACCTCTATCAAGAAAGATAGCGCCAACCAAAGCTTCATAGGCATCAGAAAGAATTGTATCATAGCCATCTTCGATGGATTTAAGCGCCGTAGGCGCTGCAAGCAGAAAGCTTTGCAGGTGAATTACCTTGGCGCGTTCAGCAAGAAACCGCTGGTTTACCAGCACAGAACGGTACTTGGTAAGATCACCTTCTTCGGAATCAGGAAAATTTTTGTAAAGATATTCTGCCACAACTGAATCCAGCACAGCATCGCCCAGGTACTCAAGGCGTTCATTGCTTGTAAGCTTTACACCGTTAGTAGCTTTTGATTTTAGAAATGACCTGTGAGTTAAGGCATTTATAAAAAAATTCTTATGAATTATCTGGTAATCAATACTCGATTGGAATGTTTTGAAGTCAAAGGAAGCTATAGCGGAATATATATCATCTTCCTCTTTACGCCTCTTTAACAGAGGAACGAATTTTCTGAGGGTTTTTATTACGCCAAACATATTATCCTATTCGTAAAATATTCTCTTTTCTCCTGTTATAACAGGTCTACTCAACAAACTTTTTGAACACCAGCGCAGTGTTATGGCCGCCAAAACCTGAATTATCACACATAACTGTATTAATATCCTTCTTCAATGCTTTATTCGGCACATAGTTAAGATCAAGTTCAGGGTCAGGTGTTTCATAATTAATTGTGGGCGGGACGATTCCTTTATTGATAGTTAAAACTGAAGCAATCGATTCAACCGCTCCGGCTGCGCCGAGCAGGTGACCGATCATGCTCTTTATTGAATGAACCGGCATATCGTATGCATGTTTGCCGAACACATTCTTTATTGCCGCTGTTTCATTCTTATCGTTGTAATAAGTTGATGTACCGTGTGCGTTAACGCAATCAATATCATCCGGCGTCATTCCTGCATCTTTGATAGCTATTCTCATAGCCTCAGCAACGCCTTCGCCTTCTGGCGCAGGCTCAGTGATATGATGCGCATCCGCAGTCATGCCAATGCCGGCAATTTCACCGTATATTTTTGCGCCGCGCGCTTTGGCAAATTCAAGTTCTTCGAGTATAAGTGTAGCGCCGCCTTCACCCATTACAAAGCCATCGCGGTTCTTTTCAAACGGGCGTGATGCTTTTTCAGGGGCATCGTTTCGGGTTGAAAGCGCTTTCATTGCGTTAAATCCGCCAACGCCCATTGGACAGATAACTGCCTCTGAACCGCCGGTTACCATAACATCCGCGTTGCCGCGCTGTATAAGCATTACGGAATCTGCAATTGAATGCGCTGAAGTTGTACATGCTGAAATTGTCGCGTAGTTGGGTCCTTTTAGACCGAACATCATTGAAATCCTGCCTGCGGCTATATCTGCAATAAGCATCGGAATAAAGAACGGGCTTATCCTGTCCGGATTACCGTTCTTATCATAGAGCTTTCTCTGTTCTTTGTCATAGGTCCACATACCGCCAATGCCTGAGCCATAAACAACACCAACCCTGTAAGGATCGATCTTTGTCATATCAAGCCCTGAATCATTGAAAGCCATCTGTGAAGCCGCGAGCGCAAACTGGGTAAACGGGTCTACCCTGGTAGAAAGTTTTCTATCCATGTAATTCAACGGATCAAAATTCTTTACCTGGCAGGCAAACTTTGTATCAAAATGTTCTGTATCAAAATATGTAATAGGACCTGCACCGCTCTTGCCGGCAACAATATTATCCCAAAATTCGGCAACTGTATTGCCTACAGGCGATACAACACCAAGACCGGTTATAACTACACGCTTTTTTTCCATTATAAAAATTGAATGATCTTTATATAAATTGCCTGAAAAGAATTAAGCAACTTTTGATTTTACGTAGCTGATAGCATCACCAACAGTCTGGATCTTTTCCTGATCTTCATCTGGGATCTGGATATTGAAACGGTTTTCAAGTTCCATGATCAATTCTACTGTATCAAGTGAATCTGCGCCAAGATCGTTGATAAATGATGCATTGGGTGTTACTTTTGATTCTTCAACGCCTAATTTTTCAACTATTGCGTCTTTTATCTGAGCTTCTACGTCTGCTGACATTTATGTCCTCCTGTTTGAGAAATTGAAATTTTTTAGAATATTAACAAAAATAGTAATAAAATAACTAATTTTAAAGGGGTGAGATTTTCATATATTTTGAAACTTTAATGCCGAAAAATGATTAAAATATACAATAACTATGTTTAAAATTTGATAAAATATCGATATTTTGCACCAATGAAAAAAATACCAACTTCATCCGCCAAAATTTTAATTACTATTATAGTACTAATGAGAGCATTCAGTGTTACTTCACAGGATTTTTATTATGCAGTTGCAACCGGGCCAACACCCGTACTTAACTCCCCGGATTTTGAAGCCGTGTTCGGCGGCAGCGATGGTTTGAGCGTTAAGACCGATAATTCCGGACTCATCCGCGAAATGGAATTTATTGCCCTGCCGGGCACCGTGTTTGAACTAATTGGTGAATTTGATCACGGGGCATACAAAATTTTTAAAGTTGAATGCAAAGAATATGAATACGGCACCGAACTGTTTGTTGACAGCAGATTTGTTGAACTGAAAGAAAAACGGCCCGGTGAACGATTCATTGCGCTGCCTAAGAAGGAAGATATATACAAACTGCTGGATAAAGCTGTTGGCAACCGTTACTGCTGGGGCGGAAATTATAACGACGGAGTGCAAAAACTCGTTGAACTGTATCAGCCAAAAGGTAATATCAGTGACGGGAAAAAAAATGAGTGGATGTTAACCGGGTGTGACTGCTCAGGGTTGATGTATGAAGCAACCAACGGATTCACACCAAGGAACACAAGTAAGCTTATCAGCTACGGCGAAGCCGTGGAAATTGCCGGCTTGAGCGCCGAGGAAATTGCAGCTAAATGTAAACCTTTGGATATGATAGTGTGGAATGGTCACGTAATTTATGTTTACGATGAGAAGACTTCAATTCAAAGCAGCCTTTCAAGAGGCGGGGTAATTAAGCTTGATCTTGTAGAAACAATTCAGGATGTAATGAATTCAAGGCAGCCGGTGAATGATTATAACTCTTCGCAGGGCTCAAGATTTGTTATAAGAAGATGGTTCACAGAGTAATGACAAATTCCAAAATCCAAATGCCAAATAATTTTTTACTTCACCCCGTGCACCTGCTCAATAGCGGGGTGTATTATTAATCAAAGATTTTTTTGACATTTGAGCCTTTGACATTTGACATTATTTTTTTCCTCTTGCTTTCCCAAGCCTATTCATTATCGCAGCGCCTATCCCCTTTTCAGGTACTTTTTCGCAGTAGATTGTTTTAATTCCCATTTCATCACACTCCCTGAAGAATGAAAATAAATTCTTCGCATACTCTTCAATTGTTTTACAGATCTTAGCAACCTCAAAGTCCCTCGCAAATTTTCTCGTCAATCCAATATACGCTTCTTTTACACGTTTCACATTTGACGTTTCACGTTTCACTTTTGACGTTTCACGTTTCACGTTTGGCGTTTCACGTTTGACGTTTGACGTTTCACGTTTCACAATCTTCACTCTCGCCTTCGGCGCATAATGTTTATACTTCTGCCCCGGACTCTTAACTTTGCCCGTCCTCTTCTGATACACCGCATTCTTATCCAGCCTTTTGATCTGCTCAAGTGTTATGCTGCCGGGTCTGAGAATAACCGGGTATTTTCCGGTGCAATCAATTACTGTGGATTCCAGGCCGAACTTTGCGGCGGGACCTATCAGTACGCACGGAATTTTATTCCGCATATCCCTTAACACATGAATAAAATTCGTTGGCGAAGGCGAACCTGAAAGGTTCGCGCTTGGCGCGGCAATCGGAACTCCGCTCAGCTTAATAAGCTCACGTGCAATTTTTGATGCGGGCATCCTGATAGCTATTGTGTCGAGTCCCGCGGTAACAACACCGGGTACTATCTCATTTTTTTTGAGTATTACGGTAACGGGACCCGGGAAAAATTCCTTTATGATCTTCTTTGCCGAAGGCGTGATTTCCTTTGCGAGAACGGATATATCTTTCTTACGGGCTATGTGTACAATTAAGGGATTATCAGCGGGTCTGCCTTTGGCTTTGAATATCTTGCGGACAGCTTTTTCGTCATAGGCATTGGCGCCAATGCCGTAAACGGTCTCCGTTGGGAATGCCGCAACTTCACCGGATTTGATGAAATCCGCCGCGATTTTTACAGAATTTGTGATTGTGGTTTGCATAGAATAACAAAAATAATACTCTTAAATCAGAAAATTAAGAGAAAAACACAATTTAAATACATATAAGTTCAGACAGATTATTAGTATTCTCTTTCGTAATTGGTAAAACTATGTATTTTTTACAACGTGAACATTTAACACGAGCCATCTGTTGTTTAAATGACGTCAAAAAAGACTTTATAACTTCGCCTTTATACCAAATTTGATACGAAGAACATCCAGGACAAATACAGTCTATCTTATTAAATGCTAATTCGCCTCAAACTTCATTCATTTTATTGATTTTATCCAATACTGATGAACTTAATATTTATGAAATACAATTATATAGTATAAGATATAACAAATTATTAAATTTGAAATATAGAAAATCACATAAATTAGATTTATTAATGAAAATTAAGAAACTCAAGAAAAATAGGCAAGGGAGGGTTTATCTAACCAATACACTTATGGAAATTCCCAATCCAATTAGAAACGATTTGAGTAACGCAAAACAAAAAATAGATAAGAGTATTAAGGTATTATCTTTATTTTCAGGTTGTGGTGGAATGGATTTAGGATTTGAGGGTGGTTTTGAAGTTCACAAGGAATGTATACATAAAGAATATAACGCCGATTTTATAGATAGTGAAGTTGGAAAAGATTATATAAGACTAATCAAGAATAGATTTGAGATTGTATTCGCTAATGATATTCTAAAAGACGCGAAAATAGCTTGGTTACATAATTTTTCTAAATTAGGGTATAAAGAGAATATATTCCATTCGCAAAGCATTGTAGATTTAGTTAAGAAACACAAACGGGGACAGCAAATTTTTCCTAAAAATGTAGATATTGTTACTGGTGGGTTTCCTTGTCAGGATTTTAGCGTTGCAGGTAAAAGAAATGGATTGAACTCACATAAAGATCATGCTGGGAACAAAATTATCGGTAGCCAACCCACAATCGAAACAAGGGGTCAATTGTATTTATGGATGAAAGAAGTAATAGAAATAACTAAACCAAAAATGTTTATTGCCGAAAATGTAAAAGGTTTAGTAAATTTATCAAATGTTAAAGAGATAATACAAAATGACTTTTCTAAAGCTGACAATGATGGCTATATAGTTTTAGAGCCACAAGTACTGCACTCTGCTGATTATGGAGTCCCTCAATCCAGGCAGAGAGTTTTTTTTATCGGTATTAAGAAATCCGCATTAAACAGCAAAGCATTAAAGATATTTAATAGTGGCAAAATTCCTAATGAATATAGTCCTTATCCTAAGCCTAGTCACGCGTTCAATAATAAGTCAAATGGATTAGTTGATCCGGTTTTTTTAAGAACGATATTCAGTCACCTAGAAGAGCCAAATGACGCACTTGATTTGTCTCAAAGATATTATTCTAAAGCCAAATTTATGGGAAGGCATTGCCAAGGTCAAACTGAGGTAAAATTAGATTGGATTGGTCCCACAATACGCGCTGAACACCATGGTAACATTGAATTTCGAAGATTATCAAAAGATTTAGGCGGGAAAAATATTGAAGAGTTAAAACAAGGAAAAATTGAAAGAAGATTGACGCCCAGGGAATGCGCTATGATTCAATCTTTTCCTAAGAATTTTGAATTTGTTTTGAAGGAAAGGTCCAAGTTTAAAGTAAGTCCTTCTGGTGCATATAAGATCATCGGTAATGCCGTTCCCCCATTATTGGCTTTTCATATTGCAAAAAGAATTGAGAAAATTTGGAATAAATATTTCGATTAAAACATGGTTATTTCCACTAATATTATACCGCCAAAATCTGAGTTTGAAAAACTATTGAGCAATACCGTTAATAGTTTAAAAATAGATTCTAAGAAAAGTCCGAAATTCTATCATTCATTAGGTGGCCAAAAATTAGAATCCAAAGTAGTAGATATAATGAAATTTCATTCAAAGAACACCGCTTTTGAAAATTCAATAGTACTTTGGTCGGGTCAAAATTTTCCCGATATTGTAGCGAAAAAATATTTCGGTGTCGAAGTAAAGACAACAAAGACTAATCACTGGAAATCAACCGGTAGTAGCATAGCTGAAGGGACAAGAGTTAAAGGAGTTGAGAGGATTTTTATGCTATTTGGTAAGTTAGGTAATCCCATAGATTTTAAATGTAAACCATATGAGGATTGTCTTTCTGAAGTAGTAGTAACTCATTCCCCAAGATATTTGATTGATATGGATATCGCAAAAGGCAACACAATTTTTGATAAGATCAATGTCCCTTATGACAAATTGAGAAAACAAGAATACCCAATTGAAACAATATTAAAATATTATCGTAAACAACTTAAACCTGGCGAAACTACCTGGTGGCTTGGACAAGAACCTCAAAATGCTCCAAGCCTGATAATTCGTTTGTGGAAAAATCTAAATTCAGAAGAAAAATATTGTTATCGGCTAAAAGGTTTTTCCTACTTTCCAGAAGTTATTAGTAATAAACTCAATAAGTATAGTAAATTTGCGATTTGGCTCTCCACAAAGGAAGGTATTGTATGTCCAAATGTTAGAGATATATTCAGCGCAGGTGGACGAGAAAACTACACTCTGAATAACAAAACATATAGAAGAATTCCTAAGATTCTGATTAATTTATTCAAAGCTGGTCCTGCATTATATACTATAATAAATCAATCAAACTCTTTAACACTTTCTCAATATTGGGGTATTAAAGTTAACGAAAAAAATAAGTTTGAACTTTGGACCAATTTAATTCAAGAAAACGCTAGCACAATTTACGACATAAAACTACCGATATTTGACATAATCAAAAATGAAATATCAAATTCATAGTTTCGTATAAATAAAAAAATTTTTATTAACTTGAGGAACAAAAGAAGCAAACACCTCATTACTACCCCTCCCCAGAAACTAACATCACGAATAATGAAGTTAGTAAAATCAGCAAACACTAAACCTGAATTATCGTTAAGAAAAGCGCTTTGGGATTCAGGCCTGCGGGGCTATAGATTAAATTGGAAAAATGTGATTGGCAAGCCTGATATCGCCTTTACAAAAAAGAAAATAGCAATATTTGTTCACGGTTGTTTTTGGCATAGATGCCCTAGATGCAAAAGACCAATTCCCAAAAGTAATTTTGAATATTGGAAAGATAAATTTAAAAAGAATATTTCTCGTGACAAAAGAACATTCTTGGAGTTAAAGAAACAAAAATGGATAGTCTTTATTGTCTGGGAATGTGATATCAAAAACAGCCTAAAAAAGACAGTTAACAAAATAAACCGAACTGTAAAACGCAGATCGTTCTAGTCTTTATAGCATTCAATTCTTCCACTCATCAAAAACTCTTGCCCATCAATTTAAGGTAAAGATTGTTCACATCAAGCTCAAGCCCTTCATTCCATGCAATAGCTTTTGTTTCTTTATCAATATGAACTTTCCCAAATAGCCCGTTCTCATCCCATGCCTTAAACATGCCTTTTCCCCGAAATTCAGAAAGATCCACAATCCCCTCTTTCCCGTCAGAAAATTTCAGGAAAATGCGGTAGTTTTCAAGCGCTTTAACTTCTTTGGGTTCTACTATCATAACTTGATTAGTGTAATTACTTGATCTTTGTTGGAGACAACTCCAACAACGGGTGAATTAAATTTGTATAAATATATACTTTTTTTGAAATTTTTAGTACACCCTAATTTGTATGCTGAAAAACAGGTAGAAATATGATTGAAATCATATTTAATAATGACCAATAGTGTTAATTTTGAGTAGTAAAAATATGTTTTAAACGCTAAAAATCAATGGAACGTAAAAAGGTAACAATAGACGGCAATGAAGCAACTGCTTATATTGCATACAATTTAAACGAAGTTTGCGCAATCTACCCAATAACACCATCATCAAATATGGGAGAGCTTTGCGACCAGTGGGCATCAGAAGAAAAACCCAACTTGTGGGGCATTGTTCCCACCGTGCAGGAAATGCAGTCAGAAGGCGGCGCCTCCGGCGCGGTTCACGGCGCACTGCAGAACGGCGCGCTTACTACTACCTTCACCGCATCGCAGGGTCTGTTGCTTATGATACCCAACATGTACAAAATTGCGGGCGAGCTTACTTCAACAGTATTCCATGTTACCGCACGCTCCATTGCCGCCCAGGGTCTTTCGATCTTCGGCGATCACAGTGATGTGATGGCTGTAAGGCAAACAGGGTTTGCCATGCTTGCCTCGGCATCGGTGCAGGAAGCAATGGATATGGCGCTCATAGCGCAGGCATCCACCCTTGAGGCCAGAATACCGTTCCTCCATTTCTTCGATGGCTTCCGCACATCTCACGAAGTAATGAAAATTGAAGAGCTTACCTATGATGATATGAAAGCAATGGTAAGCGAAGAGCTGATCCTGCAGCACAGAAAAAGAGCGTTAACACCCGATAATCCGTTCATACGCGGCACAGCGCAGAATCCTGATGTATATTTCCAGGCGCGTGAAACCGTAAACAAGTATTACAACAATTGCCCTGCAATTGTTCAGAAGTATATGGATAGATTCCGGGAAATTACCGGCAGGAAGTACAGGCTGTTTGATTACTACGGCCACCCCGAAGCTGAAAGAGTTATTGTAATAATGGGCTCAGGCAACGAGCCTGCAAAGGAAATTACTGACTGGCTAATTGCAAAGGGCGAAAAAGTTGGTTTGGTAACAGTAAGGCTATACAGACCGTTTTCACCGGAGCATCTGCTTGAAGTAATTCCTGCTACAGCCGAAAAAATTTCCGTGCTGGATAGAACCAAAGAACCCGGTTCCGGCGGCGAGCCCCTGTATTTGGATATTGTAAATGCTGTAACTGAATCATACAATTACGGAACACTCAGGCTTAAGAAATTCCCCAAAATTACAGGCGGCAGGTACGGCTTATCTTCAAAAGAATTCACCCCAACTATGATAAAAGCCGTATATGATGAGCTTAAGAAAGAGAATCCTAAGAATCATTTTACAATTGGCATAATTGATGATGTTACAAATACAAGCCTAGAATTTGATCCGGCGCTATCCGTTGAAGATCCTGAGACATTCCGCGGAATGTTCTTCGGGCTTGGAGCAGATGGCACAGTTGGCGCGAATAAGAACTCAATAAAGATCATCGGTGAAGAAACAGATAATTTTGCGCAGGGTTATTTTGTATATGATTCCAAAAAATCAGGTTCAATGACGACCTCGCATTTGCGGTTCGGACCCAAACCTATTCGCTCAACTTACCTCATCACAAAAGCTAATTTTATCGCATGCCACCAGCCATCATTCCTTGATAGAATTGATATGCTGGCAAATGCTGATGAAGGCGCAACATTCCTTTTGAATACGCTCATACCAAAGGAACAGGTATTTAGTGAACTGCCCAAAAAGGTGCAGCAAACAATAATTGATAAGAAGATAAAATTCTACGTTATTGATGCTTATAAGGTTGCCAAAGAAACCGGGATGGGTGTAAGGATAAATTCCATAATGCAAACCTGTTTCTTCGCAATATCAAACATACTTCCCCGTGAAGAAGCAATTGCCAAGATCAAAAAAACGATTGAAAAAACCTACGGGAAAAAAGGCGAAGCGGTTGTTAAGATGAATTTTGATTCCGTTGACCAAACGCTTGCCAACCTGTTTGAAGTACAGATCCCGAGATCTGTTTCAGGTGAACTGATGATGCGTGAAACTGTTTCAGCAAAAGCGCCTGAGTTTGTACGGAGTGTGACTTCAATGATGATTGAGGGACGCGGTGATATGATCCCGGTAAGTATGCTTCCTGATGACGGTACTTATCCTTCAGGCACAGCAATGTGGGAAAAAAGGAATATTGCGCTTGAAGTTCCTGTTTGGGATACGAATGTTTGTATCCAATGCAACAAGTGCGCAATAGTTTGCCCGCACGCTGCTATCAGACCCAAGGTTTACGATGCTTCTGAGCTGCTTAATGTACCGGAAACATTCAAATACACCAAGTACAGAGGCAAAGAGTACGGCGAAAGCGCGCAGTACAGTTTGCAGGTCGCAGTTGAAGACTGCACCGGCTGCGGAATTTGCGTAGAAGTTTGCCCTGCGAAAAATAAACAGGAAACCCGTTTCAAAGCAATAAATATGGTGTCAAACGAAACAGACGGTTTAAGAGAAAAAGAAGCGGTCAATTTTGATTACTTCCTCAACCTGCCGGAAGTTGACAGGACAAAAGTGAATACATCGGCAGTTAAAGATTCGCAGTTCCTGCAGCCGTTGTTTGAGTTTTCCGGGGCATGCCTTGGCTGCGGTGAGACTCCATACGTAAAACTTGTAAGCCAGTTGTTTGGCGATCGCGCTGTTATAGCGAATGCTACGGGCTGCTCGAGCATCTACGGCGGAAATCTGCCAACTACACCGTGGACAAAGAACAAAGATGGCCGCGGACCCGCATGGAGCAATTCCCTATTTGAAGATAACGCGGAGTTTGGCTTAGGTTACCGCCTTGCAATAGATAAACATAAAGAGCAGGCAGAATTCCTGCTTAAGAGGTTCGCGCCGGAAATTGGCGAAAAAATGGCTGATGAAATACTGAATGCAAACCAGGATGATGAGCTTGGCATTTTTAATCAGAGAGCAAGAGTTCATGATCTGAAAAAGAAACTAAAGAACATAAAGGGTGATGGAGCCAGGTCGCTGGAATGGCTGAGTGATTACCTTGTTAAAAAATCTGTGTGGATAATGGGCGGCGATGGATGGGCTTATGATATAGGATTCGGCGGTCTGGATCATGTACTGCTCTCAGGCAAGAATGTTAACCTTTTGGTGCTTGATACGGAAGTGTATTCAAATACAGGCGGTCAGACCTCAAAATCAACGCCGCGCGCGGCTGTTGCGAAATTTTCCGCGGCGGGTAAAACTACGGCCAAGAAAGATCTCGGTCTTCTTGCGGTTAGCTACGGAAATGTTTATGTTGCAAGGGTTGCTTTGGGAGCAAGTGATTCCCAAACCCTGAAAGCATTCACCGAAGCTGAAAAATATGACGGACCATCGCTTATAATTGCATACAGTCATTGTATTGCTCACGGGATAAATATGAGAACTGCTAACCAGAACCAGAAAGCAGCTGTTGAATCAGGTTACTGGCCGCTCTTCAGGTTTAACCCTGAGTCAATTAGCAGCGGTGAATCACCGTTTAAACTTGATAGTAAACCTCCAAAGATCAAACTGGCTGATTATGCTTATATGGAAACCAGGTACAAGATGCTGACAAAGAGTCACCCGGAACAGGCGAAGATACTTATGACTGAAGCACAGGAAGATGTTAACAAACGCTGGAAGATGTATGAAGATCTTTCAGCAGATTATCAAAAGGCATTTGTAAAGATATAAACACATTGGAGTACATTGACAGCTTCAATGCTCAATAGATCAATTCAAAACAGCACTGAACTGGCTGTGCAGTCAGTGCACTCCAAGAAAAGAAAAAAAATATTATGTCAAAAATAGACCTCTCAACACATTATCTCGGAATGAATCTTAAGAACCCGATTGTTCCATCGGCTTCACCGCTTACGCGTGATATTGGCAACGCGAAAAAAATGGAAGATGCCGGAGCATCGGCAATTGTAATGTATTCACTTTTTGAGGAACAGATAACACACGAAGCTCTTGAGCTTTATCATCATACTTCCTATCATGAAGATACACATGCCGAAGCATTGACGTACTTCCCTGAACAAAGCTATAACCTTGGACCCGAGGAGTACCTTGAGCATTTGCATAATATTAAGAAGAGCGTAAATATTCCCGTAATAGGAAGTTTGAACGGCTGCACTGATGGCGGCTGGACTAAATATGCCAAGCTGATAGAAGAAGCCGGCGCTGATGCGCTTGAGCTTAATATGTATATGCTTGCCACGGATTTCAATACCTCTTCTGAAGACATAGAAAATATCTACGTTGAAACTCTTCGCTCAGTTAAGGCAAATATCGGGATCCCGGTTGCGATGAAGATAAGTCCCTACATCAGCGCACTGGGTCACTTTGCAAAAAGATTAGATAACGAGGGAGTTGACGGATTGGTTTTATTCAACAGGTTTTATCAGCCGGATATTGACCTTGAAAATCTCGAAGTTGTGCCAAATGTGCTGTTAAGCAACAGCCAATCTATGCGCCTGCCGCTCAGATGGATAGCTATATTGTACGGCAGAGTGAACGCTTCGCTTGCAGCCACAAGCGGTGTAAACACCGCCGAGGACGTTCTGAAGCTTACAATGACCGGCGCAGCTGTTACGCAGATCTTTGCTGCACTGCATAAGTACGGGATAGATCATATTAAAACCATACTGGCTGATATGGAAAAATGGATGACAGAACATGAATACGATTCACTGAAAATGATGCGTGGCTCAATGAGCCATAAATCTGTTGCCAACCCCGGTGCGTTTGAAAGAGCAAATTATATGAAGGCACTGAATAGTTTTAAGTGAAGCAGTCATAAAGTGCAGAATGTGAATTGTGAAATGTCAAATGTGAAGCGAAAGTTATTGATTCAGATTTTTTGATAATTTGATTTACAATACTTTACAAAAAATAATCTGATTGTTGCTAAAATTGGGGATAAATTTTGTTAAAATTTAGTTATATTGGTATGTGGGGGAATTCAAAAAGCAGACCCACTGAGAAAGGAGCGTGTATGATAAGTATAAGTTTTAGGAGGGCAAGGGCATAACCTGCCCAATCCTATTTGAAGCCTCTCATTTAAAATATGAGAGGCTTTTTGTTTTCTTAGATCAATTTATACCCGATAGGGTATAAAAGTGTAATAAACAGTGCATAATTATACCCGAATGGGTATAAAGTGACTATAACCCCTCGTAATCAATAAATAACTCTTCGCCGGGCTGTATATCACGGGATGCATAATACTCATAGTCTTCATCTGAGTGCAGGTTTGGGGTATCAGAGTGATTCAGGTACCATCCAACACTAATGCGGTTAAAATCACCCGGCATTGAATATCCATCTTCAAACTTAATGGAAAAATTCTCTTTCAGCTCATGCGGAATATCAAGTTTATCATAATCTTCATTGGATACCCATATAACATCATTTTCATGGAATAGCGTATGAAGTTTATCGCCCTTTTTAATGAATGAGGTGGCGAAAACGCCAATCCCGGCATCTTCGATTGTAGATTTCTTAAGTCTGAATTGCATTAAAATTCCAATAAATTAAAAATGATCTTTGTTCGCATGGGTAAACCCGATAGAACTGAAACAAGTAAAATGATCCAGGCTTATAACTATGGGAACGAAACGCTGAATCCTGAAATAGAAAATGTTACTTTGTTTCCGCTGGATTCAATAAAAGTAATTGAGTAAGCTTCCCTGCTCCCCACCCTGAAGGCGTTTTTAGGATCAGTGTTTGAGATCTTGAACTCAACAGGTTTTGTAATACTTGCAGAACCTATATTTACGTGAAGATTATTTTGGGAATATTCTGTCACCGTCATTGTAGAAATACCGTTCAAACCAATATCAACAGTATAATACATCGGTACAACAATCGATTTATCTGATACTCTTTCTATTGTTAAAGGGATATACTCAAACGCAAACACAAGGTATTGAATTTCAACCAGCATCCTGTTCTCAAGCGCAGTTTCTGTTTTATTGCCGAACCTTAGACCCTCTGATATTGCGTTTTTAATTTCGGGGTTAAACTCAGAGGCTCCGGTTTCAGTGATCTCTATGACGGCGTTGTTTGTGCGGTATAACTTCGTCACTAGATATAGATTATCTCCCGGATGCTTGGCTGCAAAATCTTCATTAAAAACGGCGTCGTTCTTATCTATTCCCTTTTCTTCAAGGCCCGAGCTCTTAAAGCTGATGTTTAATTTGCTGATATTATCACCGGATATATTGGCTTTTACAAGTATATCATTTATTATTTTTCTTATCCCTGACTCCGGGGAAGCTGAATATGTTTCAAGCAGTGTTTCCGCAGCAGGCTGCGTTGATGGTGCCCATTTGGATTCTATTATTCCCAAACCGGTAGATTTCGGGGTGCTGTTCTCATCTGCTATAACAGAAGGTAATGTAATGTTGCCCGGGGGGGCTTTGAATAATACCGTTTGCTGAGCAAACAAGTAAACATTAAATAATAATATTGTAACACATAATTTTAGTATCATATTGTTAATATCTGGCTTAAACCTTTCATGCAAATTTACTAAAACATCTCACTATTTAAAAAGCTAAAATTTGTATTAGTTGTATTAGTTAATCAATTCAAGGTCATATGAACCTGTTTTCAATTGATTTGTTCTGAAGAAATGATTAGTTTTATAAATTACAAACCAAATTAATGGAGGATGTATGAAATTCAAGTACACAGGGTACAAGATTCCTTTTTTTGTGCTGCTGATCGCAGCTGTTGTTTTTTCATTCAACGGAAGCTTTGAATTTTCCGGTGATAGAGATATTGACGCCATCGCATCAGAAAATCTCAACCCCGTCAATATTACTATTTCAACCGGGGCTCCTGTTACAAACTTAAACACATCTTCACAGCTAAACAAATTTATAAATTTTACAACTGATTTTAGTCTCGCCGATACAATTACACTTCCTGCTAATCCCGGACCCGCAAATAACGGTCTTAGCGCAGCAGGTGCAGGTATGCTGTTTAACCTGATAGGCGGCCCAAGAGATCTGTATGTTACGGCTATTAAGACAGCTCTCTCTTTAACAGCCGGCGCACCGGTTAGAATTGAAGTTTATATTCGCGATGGTAACGCGCTTGGCGGACCCGTAGGGTCCGGTCCCGGCAGCTCACTGGCAGGCTGGACATGTATTGATACAGCCGATGGATTCCAGGGACCGGTTGCTAACGGAATTTCCGAGCTGATAAATATCGGACCTATTCCCGTGCCCGCAGGTGATACTGTTGGCGTAGCGCTCAAACTTGTGATCGGCGGACCGCGCTATTTTGGTACAGGCACACCGCCGCTTGAAAATTATCTTGATACTAATTTAAGGCTAATAACAGGTGACGCGCGTTCAGCGGTTTTCACAACAGGCGGTACTTGGTTCTCATCGCGCGCTTTAACCGGTGAACTTCGCTATGTTGTAAGCACAACGACAGGTATTACAAATTTGAATACTGGCATTCCTGAAGGATTCAAGTTGTCACAAAATTACCCGAATCCGTTTAACCCAAGCACAAACATTGAGTTTGCTATTCCCGTAAACGGAATGGTTACACTTAAGATTCACAATATAAACGGAAAAGAAGTAGCAGTGCTCGCCAATGGCGAATACTCAGCCGGTTCCTATATGGTTAACTGGAATGCTTCTTCAATGGCAAGCGGTGTTTATTTCTATACCATCCAAAGCGGCGGTTTTACCCAAACAAAGAAATTGCTGCTTGTGAAATAATAATTCTTAATTACTTAAAAACCCCTCGTTTACGAGGGGTTTTTTGTTAACTGCAGCAAATTTTCTTTTCGCCTTTACAACAAAAATCAATTTTGTTATATTTGCAGGTATTATAATCATTGCCAGATCGTGTAACTGGCAATCCTGCTAAAGCAGGATTTCATTCGGCGGCTGCCGAATTCAACACGCCATTTCATGTTCTAATTAAATAATTTTCATTGCCCGATGGTGTAACTGGCAATCCTGCTAAAGCAGGATTTCATTCGGCGGCTGCCGAATTCAA